>Ga0209476_10000268_pt1 | contig 35459 bp, 27 predicted proteins | sample KloWWTrecipitate_FD_187179 | JGI IMG/M metagenome (GOLD analysis project Ga0209476, IMG submission 187179) | Active sludge microbial communities from Klosterneuburg, Austria, studying microevolution and ecology of nitrifiers - Klosterneuburg... | ecosystem: Engineered > WWTP > Aerobic digester... | reverse complement strand
GCTCCTCGCGCGGCCCCACATCGACCAGCGGCGATTGCTTGAGCTTGAACGCGAACATCACGATAAACAGCCAACCCCACTCCATGAGCGGCCGCGATTCGACGAGCCCCTGCACGAGCAGCACCGCGGTGAGGAGGATCGGCACGAGCGTGACGGCGCTGTAGGGGCGGTTCGCCACGAGGTCGAACCGGGGGCGATCGACGGCAAAGAACCATGCGCGCCACACCAAAGAGAGCATGATGCCCGCCATCAGGACGACACCCACAATGCCGAGTTGCATCAGCACGTCGAGCCACATGTTGTGCGCGTGAAAGACGGTGAGCCCGTTCACGACGATCCAGTGATCGAACTCGGGCACCCACGGCAGCCACGGCGTCGAGAACCCAGAACCGATGACGGGATGCTCAGCCGCCCGCGCGAGCACGGCCGCCCAAATCTCGGTGCGGCCGGTAAAATCGCCCGACTTGCCAAACACCTGCAAAATCGGGCCGCGCAACAACACCAGTGCCGCACCCCCGATCACTGCAATCGCCGCGAACCCGAGGTAATAGCGCGTGCGCTCGCCGGGGCGTGATGCGCGGCGCATGAGCCAGACGGTGCCGAACACCACGGCCACCGCGACACCGGTCAACCACACGGTTGCCGAATTGGCCCGCCAAAGCAAAAACAGTGACAGCACGATCCACCCGTAGAGCCAGCCGCGGCGGGGTGCGCCCGACGCGATCCGCACGGCGAAGACGATGATCGCCACGAGTGCCGCAATACCGAGCAGGTGCGCATTGCCCACGATGCCCTGGATGCGCCCGCCGTCGAAGAGGTTGTTGCGCGACCAATACAGCTCGGTCTCGTGCTGCCCGCTCCAAAGCATGAAGTTCGGCAAGACCGGTGCGCGCACCACGAGCGAGACCCACAGCTCAAACACGAGCGACAGGCCCATCACCCACTTCAGAGCCGATGCCACGGCACGCACGAGCCCTCGCCATGACAACGCCGACGCAAGAAAGAGCGCCTGCACGGTCGTGAAGACCAGCACCGCCCACGTGATTGCGGTGGCGTCTCGCCAAGAGGACCAGATGAGGGATGCCCCAGCCCACGCCACGAACGCGAGCGCAAACCATGGCAGCCGGCGCCACACGACGTGTGGGCGGCCAGCGACCCAGATCACCAGCGTCGCGACCAGCGTCGCGCCGAGCAGACTCGCAAGGCCGATTGGGCCGAGCAGGTTGAACCAAAAGGTTGTCGCCAGCGCGATGAAGAGCATGAAGATGCAGTAGGCGCGCAGGAGGAGGTGTCGAGTCGAGGCGCGCGGCGGCGCGGTGGGCGCCGGGGCGACAGGGTGACTCGAGAGTGCGGCCATAGTGCATTCAGAGTAGCGCGGGCGTGCGACAGTGAGCGGTGGCACGCGAGCAAGAAGTGGCCCAGCTCGCGTGGCCCACGCGGCCTGGCTAGCCTTGACTCATGCTCCTGCCGCTCACGAATACTCCGCGCGCCTACGCCTGGGGTTCGACGACGGCGCTCGCCGCCTTGCAGGGGCGCGGAATTTCGGGGCAGCCCGAGGCCGAACTCTGGCTCGGTGACCACCCCGGATCGCCCGCCGTGGTGGGCGATGGCACGGGGCGAACACTCGACGTTTGGCTCGAGGCATCCGGTGCACAGCCCTTGCCCTACTTGCTCAAGGTGCTCGCCGCCGCCGAACCGCTCTCGCTGCAGGCGCACCCGTCTGCGGCGCAGGGCGCAGCCGGGTTCGCCCGCGAGAATGCGCTGGGCATAGCGATCGACGCGCCCGAGCGCAACTATCGCGACCCGGGCCACAAACCCGAGGTCATCGTCGCGCTCAGCGAGCAGTTTCATGCCCTCTGCGGATTTCGGCCGCTCGCGGCGACCCACCGGTTGCTGCGTGGCCTGCAAACGCCGACGGATGCCGCAGCCCGCGCGGTCGCCACACTCCTCGAGTTTCTGGGGGCCGGCGATGGGGTCGCGGGCGCGAGTGTCGACGCTGATACTGACTCGGAGGCGGAAGCCGACGCGGATGCCGCCGCGATCGGCCGCACCGTCCGCTGGTTGCTCGCCGAGGCCCCGCCCGAAGTCATCGCGGGCATCGAAGTCGCGATCGAGGCGTCGGTCGGGGCGGCGCGCGCGGGAGAGTTTGGTGCCGAGCTCGAAAATGCGCGGCAACTTTCGGCGGTGTATTCGGGAGACCCAGGCGTCGCAGTCGCACTGCTGATGAACTTTGTGGTGCTGGGCGCGGGCGAGGCGCTCTGGCTGCCCGCAGGCAATATGCACGCCTATATGTCGGGGCTCGGGGTCGAGTTGATGGCCGCCAGCGACAACGTGTTGCGCGGCGGCCTCACGCCGAAACACATCGACGTTGACGAGCTGTTGCACGTGCTCGACACGCACGCGCTCGTGCAGCCGCGGCTTCTTCCCACACCCGGCACGCACCCAGAGATCGACCATTTTGCCCCGGGAATCCGCGACTTTGAGCTGGTTCGGGTTCGCGCTGGCGCTGCGCAGGTGCCAGTCACGCTGCGCGGCACCGCGCTGGCGCTCGCGACCGAAGGCGTGCTTGCCGTCGAGGCGGGCGACGGCACTGTGGCGCGCCTGAGGGCGGGCGAGGCGCTGCTGATCACGAGCGAAACGCTGGTGCACGTGTCGGGGCCGGGCGAGCTATTCGTGGCGCACGCGGGGGCCTGAGTCATCCACCGCTCGTCTCATTCGCGAGACACGCCGCGCGTCATAAACGTTCAATCGTGTGTTGAGGGTTTAATGCACGCGGCTTGACCTGAGCGAACTACACCTGTGTAATTACTTGTGGGCACCGCGTGGTGTCCTTCGTTGGGGGGAGAGAGGCGATATGACGGTTGTGGGATATCGTTCAGGCGTTCCCGAGGATTGGTTTATCGATCCCGTACAGCTTGGCGTGCCAGGAGTACGACGTGCGGACCCTGGCGAAGATGAAGGACAGCTTTCTTGGCAGACGGATGCGCTGTGTGCGCAGACAGACCCCGAGGCATTTTTTCCCGAAAAGGGCGGGTCGACGCGCGATGCAAAGCGCATCTGCACGACCTGCGAGGTGCGAACCGAGTGCCTCGAATACGCGCTGCAAAATGACGAACGATTTGGCATCTGGGGCGGGCTCAGCGAGCGCGAACGCCGGAAACTGAAGCAGCGCGCATAGTTCTTGGCCGTGCGCGCGGGCCCGCATTGCGATGAAGCAATGCAGAGCCCGAGGCGAGCGGCATGGATGGCCTGTTGTACGGCGCGCCCCGTCGAATCATGTGCGGGGCGCGCTTAGGCTTTTTACGCTATGCCATCCCGAGTTCATGCCATCCTTGTGGCGCGTGATCACGCGCAACACTTGCGGCGCACGCTGACTGCGCTGAAGGCGCAAACCACGCCCCCAGACATGCTCACGATTGTGTTGCTCGGGCGTGATGAGCAGGTGCGCGCGGTGGCCGCGGAATCCGGAGCCGACGCTGTGATCGCGGCGCCCGATGGCACCTCGTTCGCCAAGGCGGTCGGCCTCGCAGCGCGGCGCACGTCCGAGGGAGCGCACGTCTGGCTCCTCGCCCAAGACACTGCGCCCGAACCGCAGGCGCTCGAGCGGCTCGCCGGCGGCCTCGAGCTCGCACCATCGGTGTGGGTGACCGGGCCGAAGCTCGTGCGATGGCATGCGCCAGAAAAAATTGTCTCGCTGGGCGTCACGCTCACCACCCGCGGCCGCGCATTTGAGCAGGCCGAGGGCGAGCGCGATCAGGGCCAGCACGACGGCATGAGCGATGTGCTCGGGGTCGATGTGCGCGGCGTCCTCGTGCGCGCCGAGGCTTGGAGCGCGCTCGCCGGGCCGGATCCCGCGCTCGCGGGTGCCGATGAGGGGCTCGACCTAGGTATTCGGTCGCGGCTGGCAGGCGGCCGCGTCAGCGTGCAGCCGCTCGCTCGCGTCGCCGTTGCGGGCGATGGCGTGGCTGGGCTCCCCGATCCGACGCACCCCGGTGGCCGCGCTCGCCGCGCCTACGCCGAGCGCACCGCGCTGCTGCATCGCAGGCTGACCTTCGCGCGCATCGTGCCGCTCGTCCTCTGGTGGCTCGCGATTCTTCCGGTCGCGCTCCTGCGCACCGTGTCGCTGACCGTGCGCAAGACGCCCGGCAAGATTCTTCCTGAGTGGGGCGCGGCGCTCACCGTGCTGGTGCGCTGGGGCGCCCTGCATCGTTCGCGGCAGCGGGTCGCACGCACGCGCACACAGTCGTGGGCCGCGCTCGCGCCACTGCGCATGAGCGAGGGCGAGCTGCGCCGCGAGATGGCGCTGCGGTCGGACGAACCCGCCGAGACCGAGGTCGATCACACTGAGCTGCGGTTCTTCACCGGCGGCGGAGCGTGGCTGGTGCTGGCCGGGGTCGTCGTGTCTGTGCTCGTGTTCACGCCGTTGCTCGCGTGGACGACCCTTGGCGGTGGCGCGCTTCTTCCCCTCAACCACACGGTGGCTGGGCTCTGGGCGGAGGCCGCGTACGGTATTCGCCACGCGGGTCTTGGCACCATCGGCGCCGCCGACCCGTTTGCGGCCGTCGTCGCGCTGATCGGCACGTTCACCTGGTGGGCGCCCTCGCAGGCGATGGTCGTGCTTTGGGTGCTCGCTCTGCCGCTCGCGCTGCTGGGCGGGTGGTTCGCGGCAACCCGGGTCACCGATCGCGCCGGACTTCGGATTATCGCGGCCATCGCGTGGGCCCTCGCCCCCACCTTCTTGCTCTCGCTGCAACAGGGCCGGCCGACCGGCGTCATTGTGCATCTTCTCCTCCCGTGGCTCTTCGCCGTGGGCGCGGTCGCGTTCCGTTCGTGGGGCGCTGCCGGCGCGGCATCCCTCCTTCTTATCGCCGTGTTGGCATGTGCGCCGGTGCTCGCGCTGCCACTCGCCGTGCTCTGGATCGTGGCGATCGTGCTCGGGCGCCGCGGCATTGCCCGGCTGCTCTGGCTGCCCGTGCCGGCGCTGGTGGTCTTCGCTCCGCTGATCTGGCAGCGCGGCTTCGTCGAAGCGCGGTGGTGGGGTCTGCTTGCCGACCCCGGTGCCGTGTGGGCGGGCCCGCGCGCGGGGGTGGATGCCTCAGCCCGAGCGGCCGTCGCCGCAGGGTTTGCCGACGGCGGCGACGCCGGTTGGTCGGCGATGTTCGCATCGCTCGGCTGGCAGGGCGGCACGCTTGTGGCGTTCGTCCTTGTCGCACCGCTCGCCGTGTTGGCGTTGCTGTCACTGCTCACCCCCCGCATTGGTGCCGCCGCGGTGCTGGTTGGGACGGCGTTGCTGGGCGTCGGGACCGCGCTTGGCGCGACGCTGCTGTTTGTGCAGGCGGTGGGCGAGGAATCCATCGCCCTCTGGCCAGGCGCGGGAGCAAGCCTTGCCTGGCTTGGTGCAATCGGTGCCGCGATGGTTGCTGTGCAGGGCTTCGGCGGAACGTCATGGCGCCCCCGCCTGTGGTGGGCCGCGGGGATCGTTGCGGTCAGCGCCATTGTGCTCGCCGCCCCGACCCTTGCCTCGCTCGCTCGCGGCGAATCGCACCTGACAAATGGCCCGGGCAGCACGTTGCCGGCATATGTTGCGGTCGCCGGCGTCGACGACCCGGGTACGCGCACGCTGGTCTTGACGCCGCAGCCCGACGGCGGCGTGGCGGCACGCATTGTGTGGGGCGCGAGCGAGACGCTCGGTGGCCAATCGACTGCGACATCGACGGCACGGGATGCCAGTGACGCAGACCGGCACATCGCCGAACTCGCCGCAAACCTTGTCGCGCCGAGCGGTGCCGATGTCGCCGCACTGCTCGATGAATCAGCCGTGTCATTCGTGCTCCTCGTCGATGGCAACAGCGCCGGCGCTACCGAGGTGCTCACCGATGTTGCGCGCATGCGCACGCTGGCCGCTGCCACCGCGATGGATCAAGCGCCGGGTCTCGTGAGCGTCGGCAGCACCTCACGCGGCGACCTGTGGCGTGTCGAGGGCGTTGCGCCGCCGGCGATCGGCACCGCGCCGAACGCCGCCGGCACGATCGTCACCGTGCAGCTGATTGCGGTTGCGATCGCGGTGTTGCTGGCGCTGCCGACCGCCGCCTCGCGGCGCGCGGGCCGCCGCTGGCCCCACCTGCTCGTGGGTCCAAGTTCGAGAGAAGGCCAGGCATGACCCGATCACGCGCATTTTCGGCCGCGTCGCTGGGCGCCCGGTTACTTGTCGGCGCCTCGGCCGCTGTCGGCGCGGTCGCGCTGGTGTCGGTGGCAGTGTTCACCCCCTGGGTGCCGCTGACGGCGACACCGCTCGCGATCGACGAACGCCCCGCCGCCGCCGACGTGACGCTTGCGTGTGCCGGCGGCATCCTAATCGCGGGGCGCACGAGCGCCGATGCGTCGGTGATCGACGTTGCGGCTGGGGCCGACACGACGGCCGGAGTGGCCAGCGGTGGTGGCTCCGATGGTGCCGGTGCCGCGGCTGCTGCTCCCGAGCCCACGACGCTCGGCGCGCCCGATGTGCGGGGCGACGCCGGCGCGCGCAGCTACCGGCTCGCGCCACACGACGATGCACCGGCGAGGCTCGCCGCCGCCCAGGCGAGCTCAGTCGAAGCCGAAGATATTCGAGGACTGGCCGCCGCCGCGTGCACGCCGCCGCTGAGCGAATCCTGGCTCGTCGGTGGTGCGACGACGACCGGCCGTTCAGGCCTCGTGCAGCTGAGCAACCCGAGCGATGTGGCCGCGACCGTGTCGTTGGTGGTGTTTACGGCGGCGGGGGCATCCAATGCCGATGGCGAAACCGGCACCGTGATCGTGGTGCCGCCGCGTGCGCAGCGTGTGGTCTCGCTCGCCGGGCTTGCCCCCCTGGCCGACAACCCCGTGGTGCGCGTCACCGCGCAGGGTGCGCCCGTCGCCGCAACGCTGCAGTCGAGCCGAATTCGTACGATTACGCCCTCGGGTGCCGATGTGCAGACGTCGATCGCACTGCCCGCGCAGAGACAGGTGATTGCCGGGATTCTCGTGCCCCAGCGGCCCGAAGGTGACGCCGAAGATAGCGTGACGACGGTCGTGCGCCTGCTGTCGCCGGCGGCCGCGGGCGAAGCGATCGTGACGGTGACCGCGACGGGTCAGGATGCCCCGGCCCTCGCCCCGATCAGCGTGCCGATGGAAGCGGGGGTTCCCGTCGACGTCGAGGTGCCCGGGCTTGCGGCAGGCGGGTACTCGATCACCGTCGTCGGTACGACGCCGGTCGTGGCCGCCGCCTGGCAAGCCACGCAGGCGGGCCCGGGCGGCGACTACGCCTGGCACGCGGCGGCGCCGGCGATTGGCGTGCCGAGCCAGTTCGCTGTGGCAAGCGGTGCGACCTCGACGCTCTCGCTCGTGAACGGTCGCACCGAAGCGGCGACGGTGACGGTGCTGCAACCGAACGGTGTGCCGGTTGAGGTGTCGGTGCCGGCCAGTGGTTCGGCGACGCTCGCGCTGCCTGGTGTTGGCGTCTACTCGCTCGACCCGGGCGACGGCGCGGTGCACGCGATGGTGTCAGTTGCCGGTCCCAGCTTGAACGCGGCGTACCCGGTCTGGTCGGCGGAGGCGTTGAACGACGCTGTGCGGGTGTATCCGTAGGGGAGTGCTTCCGCACCTGTGCGGGTGTATCCGTAGGGAGTGCTGAGCGCTTCCGCGCCTAAAAGTGGAAGTGGTCGCGGCCGAGATCCCACGGGTCGCGGCCGAGATACTCGGCGCTCGCGCGGAACACGCAGGCCTCGATTGCCATGCGGCGGTGAAGCTCGTCGTTGCGGTGCAACCGGGCGAGGCGCTCGATCGGCAGGCGGTAGAGCACGATCCGCTTCTGTGCCGTGCTGGTCCACCAGCGGGGAACGCCCTGCGGGTCGTCAGGCGCAGGCAAATGCTCGGGCATCGCGCCGATCTCGTACCGCACCTCGATGAGTGCGGGCCAGGCGGAGCGGAGGAACTCGGCGGCACCGCTCACCGCGATCTCAAACCGGTCGAACCGGCCGTCGAGCGGGGGAAGCGGGGGGCGGACGACCTCGCTGCGGCCCACCCGGCCGTGCCGTCCGTGGCGTGTTGGACGCCGAGGAGTGGTGTCGGGGACGTGAGTCGCCCTGCCCCAAAGTCTTGCCATGAGCCAAGTCTAGGTCAGGGCTCGGCGGGGCGACGCGGGCAGTGTCAGTGCCGTCGAATAGTCTGGCGGTGATGTTGCAACGACTGTGTTCCAAAGTCGCGTGCGCCCGTGAGGCGGTCGCGACGTTGACCTATGACTATGGCGACCAGATGGCCGTGCTTGGTCCGCTTGGGGTGCAAGAACCCCACGCGCACGATCTCTGCGCGATCCACGCGGAACGCATGTCGGCACCGAAGGGGTGGCAGGTCGTTCGGCACGCCACCATGAAAGGAATTTCATGAGTGTGTGGCGCAAATGGGTCCTCCCGATTCTGAGCCTGATTGTGTTCGGTGCAATCGCTGCGAGCCTGGTCAAGGTCGCATTCTTCCCCGATGAGTCGACCTCGGCTGAGCAACCGACGAGCCAGATCGCCGATCCCGTCGTGCCGGTCGAGCGCGGTTCGATCGCCAGTGCATTGGATGTCGCGGGCACGGTCGCGCGCGACGCCGCAGTGCCATTGCGCGCAGACGTCGATGGCACCGTCGTCGAGGCCCTCGTCGCCGATGGCCAGCGCGTTGAGGCCGGCCAGGTGCTGTTCCGCGTGAAGACAGACGATCCGGTGCGCACCATCAATCTTGTTGCGCCCTTTGCGGGCGACCTCAGCGAGGTTGCGCTCGTGAAAAACCAGCGGGCCTCCGTCGGCATTGAATACGCGAAGCTCACCCCGCTGACCTTCCACGTGCTCGGCACGATCGAGCCGGTTCAGCTCTATCGCCTCATCAACGCGCCTACCGATGCATCCATTTCGATCACCGGCGGCCCGGCACCCTTCACCTGCACCGGACTGAGCGTGCAGGTCGCCGAAGACGCCAGCACGAGCGTGCGGTGCGCGATTCCGGCCGACCAGACCGTGTTTGCGGGGCTGCCCGCGACGATTGGCATCACCGTTGGCCAGGTTGACGACGCGCTCGTTGTCCCGACCACCGCCGTGCAGGGCGGGGCGGGGACCGGGCTGGTTTGGGTCGACAACGGCGACGGCACCACCGAAGAGCGCGCGGTCACGCTCGGCGTGTCTGATGGCGCGATGGTCGAGGTGACCGAAGGGCTCGAAGAGGGTGAGCTGATTCGCCAGTTCGTGCCCGGCGTCCTGGCCCCTGCTGAGCAGTTCTGTTACGAGATCGCCCCCGGCGAGGAGGTCTGTGAGTCTGGGGTCAGCTGGTGACCCTGCTCCAGCTCGCCGGCGTCGCCCGCAGTGTCCAACTGCCCGACGGCGACAACCTCGATATTCTCACCGGCATCGACCTTGAGGTTTCGGTCGGCGACCACGTCTCAATCGTCGGGCGCAGTGGGTCGGGCAAGACCACGCTGCTCAATATTCTTGGGATGCTCGATGAGCCCACCGCGGGCACCGTTTCGTTCGAGGGTCGCGACGTTCGCGGGCTCAGCGGTCGCGCCCGCGACCTGGCACGCGGCCGTGACATCGGGTTTGTGTTTCAGCAGTTCAACCTCCTGCCTGGGCGCACGGCGCTTGAGCAGGTCGTCATGCCACTGATGTATGCCGATGGGCGCATGTTCTGGCGGCGACGCGAATTGGCCGCCGAGATGCTTGAGCGGGTCGGCCTCGGGGGCCGCCTCGAGTCGAAGCCCGAGAAGCTCTCGGGCGGCGAGCAGCAGCGAGTGGCAATTGCCCGCGCGCTGGTGCGGAAGCCGCGACTGATTCTTGCCGACGAACCCACGGGTGCACTCGACATCGACACGGGCGCATCGGTCATGGGCCTGCTCGATCAGGTTGCGACCGAATCGGGTGCCGCACTCATCACGATCACGCACGATCTGCACGTCGCGGCCCGCGCTCGCAGGCACTACCGCCTCGATGGTGGCGTGCTGCGGCCGGCAGACCTCGAGCTCGCGTTCGCGGCCAGCACGCTTGTCGTTGATGCGAAGGCCGAGGCGGCGCTCGGGTTGACGACGCCGGCGGGGGCTGAGGTTGCGGTGACCCGCGAGGTGTTGGCGAGCCCTGAGGTGTTGGCGGCCCCGGAGGTGTCGGGGAGCCGTGACGATCCAGCGGCTCGCGAGATGTCGGGGGAGGATGGCTGATGGCCCGAATGGGGATCGCACCCTTCGTCGGCGCAATCGGCGAAGCGTGGGACGAACTGCGCGTGCACAAGTTGCGCGTGCTCTTGAGTTTGATTGGTGTGGCGGTGGCCGTGGCATCCCTCACCGCTGTCGTGGCGATCGGTGACCTGCAACGGCAATACATGTCTGAGCAGAACGACCGCTGGGGTGGGCGCGAAGCGACCATTGCCGTGTCGATGCACGGCACCGGCGCTGAACCGGTAGACGGCGATGCGTGGAACGAGCACGTCGAACGGGTCTTTGAACGCTACGACTTCTCGCACAGTTCGCGCAGTGCGCAGACCGAGTTGCTCGTGGGCCTCCCAGACGGCATGACAATGGTGCAGGCCAGGGTGGTTGACCCGGCCTTTGGCGCGATCCACCGCGTGAATGTTGATCAGGGTCGCTGGTTTGTACCGGTGGATGCCAGTTTGCTCGCGCCCCCCGTTGTGATTTCGGCGCCGCTCTGGGAACGCTTGGGTTCGCCCTCGATTGACGGGCACCCAACGCTGCGGATCGGCGGCGCGTGGGACGGCGTGTATCAAGTGATCGGTGTGACGCCGAAGCAGGGCGTGTGGGACGAAGAACTGCGCGTCGACATGTTGTTCGAGAACTATCGGGCGCCGCTTGATGCGATGCCCGATATCGGCATGCAGTACGAGGTGTGGCTCACGGCCGCGCAGGCAGCGGAGATCGGACCGGTGCTGGCCCAAGACCTCCGGGCGGGGCTCGCGGAGGGCTTCGAGGTCAACGTGCAGCGCACCGATTTCGGCGCGCAGATGGGCGGCGACCCGATGGCGGTCTTCACCCTGATCACCGGGGCGATCGCCGGAATTGTGCTGCTGCTCGGTGGGCTGAGTCTCGTGAACATCCAGCTCGTGGCGATGCGCCAACGCATTCGTGAGATCGGTGTGCGGCGCAGTTTTGGTGCGACAGGTGGGCGGATCTTCCTGGCTGTGATGCTCGAAAACGTGGTCGCGACGCTCGTCGCAGGCGTGATCGGCATCGTGCTGGTCGTCGTGGCGATGCAGCAGCCGTTCATTGTGCAGGGTTTGGCGCCGGGCATCTCCGACGTGCCGCCGTTCCCGTTCTCTGCCGCGCTGACCGGGCTGATCGCCGCGGTCGGGGTGGGCGCTATCGCGGGCCTGATCCCCGCGCTCGTCGCCGTGCGCGTCAAGCCGATCGACGCGATCCGGTTCTGAGGTTTGGCCTCGGGGCGGGGCGGGGCGCGGGCTGGGCTCGGGCTGGGATCGGGCTGGGCTCGGGGCGACACTAACTCAGGAAAACTGGGGCCCGCGACGCGGCGGGGCCCGGAAATCCGGGGGTCGTCCGCTGGGTTCGGCCGTTTTTCCGGAGTTGGTGTCGTGCGACCTCGGCCCGCCAGCCTGGCCGCCGGGCGGCGCGGGTAGCGACACTAACTCAGGAAGACTGGGGCCCGCGGCACGGCGGGGCCAGGAAATCCGGGGGTCGTCCGCTGGGTTCCGCCGTTTTTCCTGAGTTAGTGTCGTGCGACCCGGCGAAGGACCCCGGCCAACACCCCAACCGCGGCCCGCCCCCGGCCAACGACCCAGCCCCGGCCAACGAGCCGGCCAGCGACCCCACCCACCGCGGTGCAATCACTCCCAGCGGGCGGTGGCAGAATGGCGGGATGCCTGCTTTTGATTTCAAGGTCGCTGACCTTGCCCTCGCGCCCACCGGCCGTCACCAGTTGCGTCTCGCCGAAAACGAGATGCCCGGCCTCATGTCGCTGCGCGAAGAGTTCGCCGCATCGCAGCCGCTCGCCGGCGCGCGCATTGCCGGTTCGCTGCACATGACCGTGCAGACCGCAGTGCTCATCGAGACCCTCGTCGCCCTCGGCGCGCAGGTGCGCTGGGCCAGCTGCAACATCTTCTCCACCCAGGATGACGCCGCCGCCGCGACCGTCGTCGGCCCGAACGGTACTGTCGATGCCCCGGCCGGCGTGCCAGTTTTCGCATGGAAGGGCGAGAGCCTCGAAGAGTACTGGTGGTGCACCGAGCGCATCTTCGACTGGTCGGCCGAGGCCGCCGCAGCTGGCGCCGACTGGACCGGCCCCAACCTGATTCTTGACGACGGCGGCGACGCCACCCTCCTCGTGCACAAGGGCCGTGAATTCGAAGCGGCAGGTGCAGTTCCGGATGCCGCAGCAATCGACTCGCACGAATACCGCGTGATCCTCGACGTGCTGCGCGCATCCCTCGCCGAGGCACCCTCGCACTGGACGGCCGTGGCCGACAGCCTGATCGGCGTCACCGAAGAAACCACGACCGGCGTGCACCGGCTCTACGACCTCGCGGCCGCGGGAGAACTGCTGTTCCCAGCGATCAACGTCAACGATTCGGTGACCAAGTCGAAGTTCGACAACAAGTACGGGATCCGCCACTCGCTGCCCGATGGCCTCAACCGCGCGACCGACGTGCTCATGGGCGGCAAGGTCGCGTTCGTGGCCGGTTACGGCGATGTGGGCAAGGGTGCCGCCGAGGCGCTCCGTGGCCAGGGTGCCCGCGTGATTGTCTCCGAGGTCGACCCGATCTGCGCGTTGCAGGCGGCAATGGACGGCTTCCAGGTTGCGAAGCTCGAATCCGTTGTCGGTGACGTCGACATCATTGTCACGGGCACGGGCAACAAGGACGTCGTGACGACCGAGCACATGCTCGCGCTCAAGCACCTCGCCGTGATCGCGAACGTCGGCCACTTCGACAACGAGATCGACATGGCCGGGCTCGAAACGCTCGAGGGTGGCACCGCGATCGAGATCAAGCCGCAGGTGCACGAGTGGCAGCTGCCGACGGGTCGAAGCATCCTGGTGCTGTCTGAAGGACGCCTGATGAACCTCGGAAACGCGACCGGGCACCCCTCATTCGTGATGAGCGCGTCGTTTACGAACCAGGTGCTCGCGCAGATCGAGCTGTTCACCAACCTCGCGGCGTACCCGCTCGGCGTGCACGTGCTGCCGAAGTCGCTCGATGAGAAGGTTGCGCGGCTGCACCTCGCCGCGCTCGGCATCGAGCTTTCGGAGCTTTCGCCCGAGCAGGCCGACTACATCGGTGTGCCGGTCGATGGGCCGTACAAGTTGGAGCACTACCGCTACTAGCGAGCGGATCGGCGGCGGCGTTACCGCGTCGGGAATCCCCGCGGGGCGTCGCCGCCCACCATCAGCGCCGCGACTCGGTCGTTTTCGAGCTCCAGTGCGCGCAGTTCGCGGTCGCGGCGAACCGAAGCGACCCCGAGCAGCAAGCCTTCGGGGGCAACCGCAGGAATCGGCGCAACGTGCGGCGAAATTTCTGCAGCGAGGGATGCCGCGATCCGCGCCCGCGCGGCAGGTTGCATGCGAGCTGCCTGCTGTGTGAACTGCGACACGCGCCGCGCAACGCGATCGGGTAGTCGGGTCACGTCGGCGATGGTTGCCCACCCTGCAAGCTCGGGCGGCAACACCAGCGTCGCGGGCGGCAGGGCGGGGGTGCGCGTGCGCTCCGAATACGTGCCCGCGATGAGGTCACCGAGGCGCTGTGATCTCGGGGTGAACGCGCCGGTCAGTGCCGCGAGCGCGCCGAGCGTGAACCAAATTTCGACGACGCCGACGAGCGCGCGAATAAACGCCTGACGAAATCCGGATGCTCCGCCGTCGGCGCGAACAATGCGCGCGCCGACCGCCAAACGGCCGAGGCTTCGCCCACGGCTGACGGTCTCGACGGCCGTGGGGAGTACGACCAAAATCAGCACGAGCACCGTGGTGGTCAGAATCGGGAACAGCTCTGGGGGGAGGGCGCCGGCCGCATCCAGGAGAGAAATACCCCAGATGATGAGCAGAAACAGCGCGATACTCACCAGCATGTCGATGATGGCGCCGAGCGCGCGCATGAAGAACCCGACCGGCTGCACATCGAGCGCGACGGCCTCACCGGTGAGCACTTCGTCTTGGTGAATCGTGACGGGCACGATCGCGCTGCCTCGCCGTGAGGCGGAGGGCGGTGCAGTGGGGCTGGTCATGACTACAGTTAACCAAATGGATCTTGACGCGCTCACCGCTGCACGAAGGCAGGAGTGGGCCCGGCTCGATGAGCTTGGGCGTGCGCGTCACCTCAATGGCGAACAGGTCGACGAACTCGTCACCCGATATCGTTCGGCATCGGCCGATCTTGCCGACATCAAGTCGTCGGCCGGTCGCACCGTGCAGGGCGATCACGTCTCGACGTTGCTTTCGCGTGCGCGCCTGCGTCTCACGGGCGGTGGCGAGAACGTGCTCCGGCAGGTTCCGCGATTCTTCGCGCTGCAACTGCCGGCGGCGCTCTATCGGGTGCGGTGGACCACGCTCGTGATCGCGCTCTGCTTTATTGGGGTGGTCATGCTGGTGTCTTTCTGGGTTTCTGGCGACCCCACCCTTGTTGCGTCGCTGGGTCCGCAGGCCCAGCTCGAGGCCTATGTCAACGAGAGTTTCGTCGGCTACTACCGCGAGAACCCAGCGGCCGTGTTTGCCGGCACCGTGTGGACGAACAATGCGTGGATCGCCGCGCAGTGCGTGCTGTTCGGGGTAACCGGGGTGTGGCCGCTGATGGTGCTCGTACAAAATGCGGTCGGCGTGGGCACGGCCGCGGCGATTATGTTCTCGTTCGACCGTGGCGACGTGTTCTTGCAGTTCATCCTCCCGCACGGCTTGCTCGAGCTCACCTGCATTTTCGTTGCCGCCGCCGCCGGCCTCCACATCTTTTGGGCCTGGGTTGCGCCGGGGCGACGCTCCCGGGCCGAGTCGCTCGCGAGCGAGGGTCGCGCGCTGGCGACCGTCGCGATCGGGCTCGTGTTCGCACTCGCGCTCTCGGGACTTGTGGAGGGATTTGTCACCCCGCAGACCTGGCCATGGCAGGTCAAGATTGCGCTTGGCGCGGCCGCGCTCGCGGTGTTCCTCGTGTACATGCTGGTGGTTGGGCGACGTGCGGTGCGCCTGGGCGAGACCGGTGATCTGACCGAGTACGAGGCGGGGACGCCGACGCTGGTCGCCGGTTGAGTCGCCAGGCGTGTGACGGTTCGTCGGGCGCGGGTCGTGGCATCCAATATTTGAACTCTTCAAAATAAGCGCTATACTGGGGGCATGACTGGTACCCGCGCTCGCAGTGCGGAGAACGCCGCGCTCGCGGTTGTCGCGGATGCGGCCGCGCTCGACTCCGCGGCGCTGTTGCGAAGCGCAGGCCTCCGGGTCACTGACTCGCGTCGGGCCGTGATCGAGGCGCTCGGGGCGCACCCGCATGCACCCGCCGACGAGCTGTATCGCCGCGTTGCCGTGTCGGTGCCGCAGACCAGCCTGCAGTCGGTCTACAACGCCCTCGGTGACTTTGTTGAGGCGGGGCTCGCGCGCAGGTTTGAGCCCGCAGGGCATCCCGGACTTTTCGAATTGCGGGTCGGCGACAACCACCACCACCTGGTCTGCACGGGCTGCGGCGCGGTGGTCGACGTCGACTGCGCACACGGCTCGGCACCGTGCCTGGCACCGGATGTGACGCACGGCTTTGTGATTCGTGAGGCCGAGGTCACATTTTGGGGCCTGTGCGCGGCGTGTGCTGAGGCATCCATTTCAGAAGACGTGCCGGGCACATAGCCGCGACGCGTTCATGGCGTCAAAAGACTTTCAATTCTGCAACTTCATTTCACATCTCTCGTAGGGAAGGGAAACATGACCGAAAATACCCAAGAGGGCATCATCGACGCCCCCACGCTCCAGCAAGAAGAGCGCGCCGAAGAGGCCCGCTGCCCCGTCGTGCACTCGCAGCCCCGCCCGACCCAGGGATCGGCGAACCAGATCTGGTGGCCAAATCGTCTCAACCTGCGGATCCTCGCGAAGAACCAGCCGGCGATCAACCCGCTCGGTGGCGACTTTGACTACAAGGCCGCGTTCGAGAGCGTCGACCTCGACGAGCTGCGTCGCGACATCGAGGAATGCCTGACCACCCCGCAGGACTGGTGGCCCGCCGACTTCCAGAACTACGGGCCTTCGATGGTCCGCATGGCCTGGCACAGCGCCGGCACCTACCGCGTGACCGATGGTCGCGGCGGTGGCAACTCTGGTCAGCAGCGCTTCGCGCCGCTCAACAGCTGGCCCGACAACGCGGGCCTCGACAAGCCGCGTCGCATCCTCTGGCCCGTCAAGAAGAAGTACGGCAAGAACGTGTCATGGGCCGACCTCATGATCTTCGCCGGCACCGTCGCGATGGACCAGATGGGCTTCGAATCCTTCGGCTTCGCCGGCGGACGAGTGGATGCCTGGGAGCCCGACGACGACGTGTACTGGGGTTCTGAGACCACGTGGCTCGGCGACCAGCAGCGCTACACCGGCACCGTCCGCGACCTTGAGAACCCGCTCGCCGCAGTGCAGATGGGGCTGATCTACGTCAACCCCGAGGGCATCGGCGGCAACCCCGACCCGGTCGAGCTCGCCGGCGACATCCGCGAGACGTTCAAGCGCATGGCGATGAACGACGAAGAGACCGTTGCGCTGATCGCCGGTGGTCACACCTTCGGCAAGACGCACGGCGCGGGCCCGGCCGACCACGTTGGACCGACGCCGGAAGAGGCAGACCTCGACCGCCAGGGCCTCGGCTGGACGAACTCGTTCGGCACGGGCAAGGGCGACGACCAGATCGCCAGTGGCCTCGAAGTGACGTGGACCTACCACCCGACGCGTTGGGACAACGAGTTCTTCCACATTCTGTTCGCATACGAGTGGGAGCTCATGGAGAGCCCGGCTGGCGCGAAGCAGTGGCGTCCGATCAACGGTGGCGGCGCCGACATGGTGCCGATGGCCCACGACGAGACCAAGCGCCGCGAGCCCCGCATGCTCACGAGCGACCTCTCGCTGCGGTTCGACCCGATCTACGGACCGATCTCGAAGCGCTTCAACGAAGACCCCGCGGCATTCGCTGACGCGTTCGCACGTGCCTGGTTCAAGCTCACGCACCGCGACATGGGGCCCGCTTCGCGTTACCTCGGTGCGCTTGCGCCGACCGAAGAGCTCGTCTGGCAGGACCCGGTTCCGGCCGTCGATCACCAGCTGATCGGTGCGACCGACGAGGCCGCGCTCAAGCAGCAGATTCTCGCCACCGGCCTCACCGTCTCGGAGCTCGTGGCGACCGCCTGGGCTTCGGCGGCAAGCTTCCGCAACAGCGACAAGCGCGGTGGAGCCAACGGCGCGCGCCTGGCATTGGCGCCGCAGAAGGACTGGGCCGCCAACAACCCCGAGCGCAGTGCGAAGGTGCTTGAGGTGCTCACCGGCATCAAGAACACGTTCAACGCGGCAAACGTGGGCGGCGCGCAGGTTTCGCTCGCCGACCTCATCGTGCTCGCCGGCAACGCGGGCATCGAGCAGGCAGCGAAGGACGGCGGCCACGGCGTGACCGTTCCGTTCCGTGCGGGTCGTACCGACGCGACGCAGGAGAAGACCGACATTGAGTCGTTTGGATACCTCGAGCCGACCGCCGATGGATTCCGCAACTATGTTGGGCCCCTGGCATCCGCTTCAGGTCTGCCCGCCGAGCACCTGCTCGTCGACAAGGCAAACCTGCTGAACCTGACGGCACCCGAAATGACGGTGCTCATCGGTGGGCTGCGTGTGCTCGACACCAACTGGGACGGCTCGTCGTTCGGTGTGTTCACCGATCGCCCGGGTGTGCTCAGCCGCGACTACTTCGTGAACCTGCTCGACATGGGCACGCAGTGGGAGCCGATCGACGCACACTCGCAGACCTTCCAGGCCTCGGATGTCGTCACCGGCGAGACCTCGTGGGTTGGTACCCGCGTCGACCTGCTCTTCGGCTCGAACTCGGAGCTGCGTGCGGTCGCCGAGGTTTACGCAGCGGATGACGCTGACCGGAAGTTCATCGACGACTTCGTCGCCGCATGGGTGAAGGTTGCCGACGCAGATCGGTTCGAACTGATCTAGTTTGTTGCAGTGCAGAACGGCCCGTCTCTGAGGAGGCGGGCCGTTCTGCGGTTTGGGGTGCTTGTGGGTTGTGTTTTTGGGTTGCTGGTCCCGGGTGGGCGACACTAACTCAGGTAAAACGGTTGGTTGGGCGGTGGGGTTTCGCGTGTTTTCGGGGGTTTTGCGGTTGGTGGGTCGAGGTTTTCCTGAGTTGGTGTCGTTGCCGGCTGTGGCGGGCGCGGGTTTTGGTGGGATGTGGCCGCGCCGGTGTGCGCGAGCCGGTTGCCGGTTGCGTCAACCGCAGGCCCCAGCCGAACGCAGAAGTGGCCCGCCTCGGAGGAGGCGGGCCACTTCTGCAGAGAGGCGGAGAAGCAGAGAGGCGGGGCGGCGGCGCGCGAAGCGCCGCCGCCACCGAAGGCCTAACGCGTGCGCGCCTCCGACTGCTGCGCCGGCGCCGGGACGCGCTCGAACAGCCCGCGGTGCACGAAACCACCGAGGAGCCCACCGATCAGCGGGAACAGGATGAAGACCCAGAGCTGGCCGAGTGCATCGGGGCCGCCGTAGATGGCCGCCGCGATCGAACGTGCCGGGTTGACCGATGCGTTCGTGATCGGAATCAGCGCGAGGTGGATGAACGTGAGCGAAAGGCCGATCACGATGCCGGCGAATGCGCCGGTGCCGCGCTTCGCGTGGGTGACGCCCAAGATCACGAGGATGAAGATCGCTGTGAACAGGATCTCGGCCACGATCGCCGAACCCAGGCCGAACCCGCCGGGGGAGTGCTCGCCGAAGCCGTTGCTGGCGAAGCCGCCATCACGGGCGCGGGTCAGCCAGCCCTCGGGGCCAAATAGCCCGATGAGCACGATGAGCGTGGTCGCGATGGCGCCACCAATGATCTGGGCGACGATGTAGCCGGCGACGTCTTTCCAGGCGAAGCGTCCTGCGGCTGCGAGGCCGAACGTGACGGCCGGGTTGAAGTGGCCGCCCGAGATCGGGCCCCATGCGTAGATTGCGGCCATCAGAGTCAAGCCGAACGCGAGCGCGACGCCGACGAAGCCGATGCCGAGCGAAGTGCCGTTGGCGCCAGTGCCAAAGTCGGCGGCGAACAGTGCCGCGCTGAGCGAGCCGAAGACCAGGAGAAATGTGCCCATCGCCTCGGCTACCAGCCGCTGCGTCATACTCGGGCCTGTGTTGTTGTCCGACATGTTCGGAATCCTTTCGTTGTCGCGAGCGTATCGGCGGCGGCGCGCCAGAGTCTAGCGGTGCGCGGAGTGTCCGAAAATCTCCGGCCCGGCACGAAAGCCCCTGATCGGAGCAGGAACAGGGCGGGAGCAGAGGCGGGAATAGGAGCAGGGCCAGGAGCGAGAACAGGAGCGGGCACAGCACTGCGCCGCGCCAACAACCTCCCCGCGGGCTACAGCCGCCCCGCCGCCTTGAGCGCGAGATAGCGGTCGGCGATCCGCGGGGGCAGCGCCTCGGGCGTATCGGTGATCGCCTCGGCCCCGGCACGGCCGATCGCGGCGGCGAGCCGGGCGGCGTCGCGCAGGGTGCGTTCAGCGGATGCCGCTCGGTACACCTCTTCTGCGGTGCCACGTTCGCCCGCAATATCGTGCAGGGCCGTGTCGGTGGCGCTGCCGAGCAGCACGTGCGCCCGGTGCGCGAGCCCGGGAAGTGAGCCGAGGAGTCCGCGGGCGGGTTCGGCGGCGTCCTGCGCCGTGAGCACGACCACGAGCGACGGTCGTGAGGTGAGGGTGCGCACCTGGGCGAAGGCGGCATCCCAATCTGTATCGATCAGCTGCGGATCGACCGGTGCCATTGCGTCGACGAGCGCGGGCAAGAGCGCGGCGCCGTCGATGCCGGTGACGCGGGCTCTTACGACGCGGTCGAACATGAGCAGGTGCACGTGATCGCCGGCTCGGGTCGCGAGGGCCGCGAGGAGGAGAGCGGCCTCCATGGCGGCATCCAATCGCACACCATCGCCCACGCGTGCAGCCGACGTGCGTCCAGTGTCGATCAGGATGACCACGTGCCGGTCGCGTTCCGGGCGCCACGTGCGAATCATCGTCGAGCCCGCACGGGCGCTCGCGCGCCAGTCGATTGCACGCACGTCGTCGCCTCGCACATACTCGCGGAGCGAATCGAACTCGGTGCCCTGCCCGCGCACCTGGACGCTGGTGTTGCCGTCGAGTTCGCGCAGGCGCGCGAGGCGCGAGGGGAGGTGTCGCCGCGCGGTGAAGGGCGGGAGCACGCGGATCGCGCCCGGTGCGTCGATGCGCGCCTGACGCCCGGCGATGCCGAGCGGGCCGACCGCGCGAACGACGATGAACTCGCTCCGCAACTCGCCGCGGCGGCGCGGCAGCAGCGGCACGGTCACGCGATGCCGGTCGCCTGCCGGGATGTTGATCGGGGCCCGGGCCAGGGGCGCGCCCGCGGTCGGTTGCCACGCGTCACGCACGAGCCCGCGCAGCGTTTTTCTGCCCCGGTTCTGCAGCCACAGTTCGCTCGTGACCGGTTCGCCGAGCCGCGCCCGCCGAGGCAGCACGCGCTCGACGCCAAGGGCACGCGGGTCGGCGGCGGCTGCGGCATCCAGAGCCATCACTGCGAGGCACAGCACCAGCCACCCCGCAGCGATCGCCCAGGCGGGCCAGCCGGCGCTCGCGAGCAGCACAAGGGGCACCACGCCGAGACCGACGAGGAGGGGGAGGCGGGCTGTGATGAACATGGTTAGAGCGGCACGCGGGTCTGCTGCAGCACCGAGCCGAGCACGGCGTCGACCGAGACGCCCTCGAGCTCTGCCTCGGTGCGAAGGCGCACGCGGTGGCGCCACGTCGGCACCACCATCGTCTGCACGTGGTCGGGGGTGATCGCCGAGTAGCCGCTGAGCCAGGCCCAGGCCTTCGCGGCCGCGAGCAGCCCCGTCGACGCGCGGGGGCTCACGCCCAACTGCACCGACGGGCTCTCGCGGGTGGCGCGGGCGAGGTCGACAACGTAGGCGAGCACGTCGTCAGAGACGGTGACGGATGCCACGGCCCGCCGCGCCGCCCGAATCTCATCGGCGCTCACCACGGCCTCGATGCCCCCGAGCTCACGCGGGTCGAATCCCGAGGCGTGCCGGCGCAGCACTGCCAGCTCGGCGTCGCGCGACGGGACACCGATGATCAGCTTGAGGAGGAAGCGGTCGAGCTGCGCCTCGGGCAGAGAATAGGTGCCCTCGTGCTCGATCGGGTTCTGCGTGGCGGCCACGAGAAACGGGTCGGGCAGGTGGCGGGTGACGCCGTCGGTCGAGACCTGGTGCTCCTCCATCGCCTCGAGCAGCGCTGCCTGCGTCTTCGGCGGTGTGCGGTTGATCTCGTCGGCGAGCACGATGTTCGTGAACACCGGCCCCTCGCGAAACTCGAACTCGCCGGTGCGCGCGTCGTAGATCAGCGAGCCCGAGACGTCGCCGGGCATCAGGTCTGGGGTGAACTGAATGCGCTTGGTGTCGAGGCCGAGCGCGCGGCTGAGCGAACGCACGAGCAGCGTCTTGGCGACACCGGGCACGCCCTCGATCAGCACATGGCCGCCGGTGAGCACGGCGATGAGCAGGCCCGTGACCGCGCCGTCCTGGCCGACCACGGCCTTGCCCACCTCGTGGCGCACCCGGTTCATGGCCTCACGAAGCGCCTCCGGCTGCTGGGGCTGCTCCGGCTGCTCCGGCTGCTCGGTGTGCTCGGGGTTGGTGATTGCCGCGTCCGATTCGGTCATGGCTGGATCCTTTCCGGTCGGGTGGCGCTGCGCACCGCGGTTTCGAGGTCGCGAAGCTGGTCGCTGAGAGCAACCAGCTGCGCGTCAGAACTGGGCAATTGTTCGATCAGGATGCCGCGGACTACACCCGAATCGGCACCGATTCGGGCTGCCATCGCGTCGGAAATGTCGGGCGCTGCCGCGGAGGGGCCGAGCCCAAGCATCCGGGCGCATCGTTCGAGGGTCCCGATGCGCAATTGGTCGGCCGCATGCACGGCATCGCGGCTGCGGGCATAGAGACGGGCGCGACCCTCGGTGGTCTCGGATGCACGGACGGTGACCGGCAGCCGCTCGGCGACGAGCGGTCCAAACCGGCGCCCGCGCCAGACCGCGGCGGCGAGGCCGGCGCACAGCAACAACACGATCGCGGGGCTCACCCAGCCCGGGGTCAGTTCGCCAAGGGTGAGCGACTCGGCGCCGACATCGGCACCGGCAAGCTCTGGCACGAACCAGACGAGCGTGTCTGCGGTGCCGAGCAGGCCGAGCGCCAGCGCGGCGTTGCTCTCATCGACGATGTGGGCGTTGCTGAAGAGCGAGACGGCGTCGATCAGCGTGACCGGGGTGCCGACGACGGACGTTGCTTGCACGAGCCCGAACGCGCCGGCGTCGGGGTAGCAACCCTCGGCGCCATCGCGCAGCGCCTCCGTCGAGAGCTCGATCATGCGGCCCGGCGTGATGGCTCCGGCGCCGCCCACACCCTGCGCATCGCAGCGCGGCGAGAGCGCGTCGCCGCGGTGATACCCAGCGGCGGAGGCCCCCGAAACCAGCAGCTCGGGCAGGCGGCTTGGCACCTGCAGCAGCACGGCAGCAGAGGCGCTGCCGACGACCTCGAGCACCGATTCGTCGCTGAGATACGACGTGTCGGCAAGCACGAGCGTCGCATCGCGCTCTGCGAGCGCTCGTTCAGCGGCGGCACGATCGCGCACGACCACAATCTCGGTACCCTGCGCCTCCAACACGCGAGCGAGGGCCTGCGCACCCGAGGCCCCGACGCCCTGCGGGTCGAGCACGCCAGTGTCGGGCTTCGTCAGCGTGCTCTGCACCGCAAGACCAATGGATGCCAGAACCAACAGTGCGACCACGAGTGCCGACCACACGGCAATGCGTCGGCGCCGCGATGGCTGGTGGGTGCTGTCTTGAGGCTGTTGCTGTGCCTGTGCCTGTGCCTGTACGCGTGCTCGCCGAGCTGCGTGGTCGGCCGCCGTGGTGCTGCTCATCGCCCGGCCCCCGCATGTTCGATCGGTGCCTGGGTGCGTGCCGGAGTGTCAAACACTCCACTGCCGGCAAGTTCGGGGAGGGTACCGGGGTGCGTGCCGGCGAGCGCAGCGTCGAGATCGCGGACGAGCGCGTAGGCGGTTTCACTGCCTGTGCCGCGCAAGTAGCGGACGTCGTCGAAGGCGTTGGCTGCGGCATCCAATTGCGCGGTGAATTCAGGGAACGGCACGGCCGCGCGCCGGGCGAATGCCTGCACGGTCGCGCCCGGGGGCAGCATGACGATGCCGCGCTCGCCGAGGCTGCGGGCGAGTGCGCGGACCCGCAGGACGATGGCCTCGTCGAAGCGCTGCGCGCGGGCGGCCGTTTCGGCGGCTCGGCGAAGCTCGCGGGCAGAGCGCTGCTCGGCCTCGCCGAAGAGCTCGGCGACGCGCTGCGTGCTGCGCACGACTGAGCGGGGCCGGCCCCAGACGATGAACGCGGTCACGATGAGGGCGATGATGAGGGCTGCCGCGACGATGAGCCCACCGGTGCCGAGCACGCCGTCACCCTCAGGGTTGAGGAGCCGCTCGAAGAAGTCGACGATTGCCTGACCCGCGATGTCGAACCACGCCGGTTCGGCCTCCTGGTATTCGCCACGCTGCAACTCCTGCTCGAGGAGTCTTCGGGCCTCATCGGGGTCGAGCGCGGGGTCGTCGACGGTGAGGGGCGCGAGGGTGATGAGCGAGCGCAACGAGGCGATAATCACGCTCACGGCGAATCGGGGCCAGCCGGGCGCGGGGGGCCTGCGGTGTCGGCCGGGGGCGCCCAGCCGGCGGGCGGCGCGGGCGGTGCGGGCGGCTGCGGCTGCGCCGCTGCCGGATAGGGCTGCGCCGGATACGGCTGCGCCGGATAGCCCTGCCCCTGGTACGGCTGCGCGGGGTAAGGCTGAGCGGGGTATGCCTGCCCCGGGTACGGCTGAGCAGGGTAAGCGGGCCCCGGGTACGGCTGAGCCGGGTAGGCGGGCCCCGGATACGGCTGAGCGGGGTACGCCTGCCCCGGGTACCCCTGCGCGGGCGCAGAACCCGGCGGCAAAAGCCATGGGTCAACGAACACCGGGCGAGGCGCGTGCGGACGATCGGGATGCGGAGCATAGGGGTCGGCCGAGGTGTCACCGCCGCTGTCGCGCTGCTCAAGGTAGCCCAACAGATCGATGTCGAGGCCTTCGTGCCGCATGCGGCAATCGATGTAGATGATCGCCGAGGCGGTGCTCGAGACAACCACAGACACGCACGACACGAGGAGGGTGACGGCCTGCGTCAGCAGCCCCATCACGAGCAGGCCGATGATGGCGCCGGGCTCGGGGTCGCCGGTGGGCGAGATGATCGACGAGAGCCCGGTGCCGAGGAGCGAGAACGGCAAGCCGACGACCTGCGTGATCGTGCCCATGATCATCGCAATGATGACGATCACGCCGAAGATGGGCCAGAACCGGCCGCGGGTGAGCTGCCACGAACGCACGATCGCGTCGCGAATCGTGGTGTGCTCCATCACGAGCACGGATGTCACGAGCAAGAGTTTGGTCGACAGCCAAACCGCGAGGGGGATGCTGCCAAGCACGAGCACAATGCCGAGGATGATCGCCAGCGGGGGCACCACCGTGCCGAGCGCAAACAGGAGGGCGGCGATGATCGCGACCAGCAGCATCACAGCGAAGACCACGGCGGCCGTATAGCCGATGAGTCGCCAGGCAACCGGTCGGACCCGGGCCCACAGGGTGCGGAGCGAATGCTTCTCGGCGAGCGCCGCGCTCGCCACCTCGCTCACAACGATTCCCTGCACGAGTACTTGGAACGCGCCGGCGATCAGCCCGAGGATCAGGCCGACCGCGGCGGTGACAACGGTCGAGCCGACAAAGATCGTGATCCATTCGTCGCTTGAGAATTGGAGCGTCTCGAGGCGCTGGAAGGTGAGGTAGGCGACCCCGAGGGTGCCGAGCAGCACAATGAACGAGGCAACAAACTGCACGCCGAGCGCGACACCGAGCAGCACGGCGGGGTTGTGGCGCAGGGCAGAGAACGAGCGTCCGAGAATGGTGCCAAAGCCGAGGGGGTGCAGGGGGATAATGCCCGGTCGAGACGCGGGGACCCACATTGCGTTGGCGCTCACTACCACTCCATCCTCCGGGCACGCGGTCTGCGCGATGCCGACGTTCTATCGTGTCACAGCCCGCTTTGGATGCGGGGCTGGGGTGTTGCCCAGGCAGATGCGCGCGAGGTTCGACTACTGTGTGGATATCGGTCTGGACGCCGCATAGCGCGCCCATGCAGACCACGCCCGCACAAGAAGGACACCGCACGGCCAATGAGCTCACGCATCCTGGTAGTCGACGATGACACCGCCCTTGCCGAGATGATTGGCATTGTTCTGCGCACGGAAGGCTTCGAGCCGTCGTTTTGTGCCGACGGCGCCGAGGCAGTCGAAACCTTTCGAGCCGTGCGCCCGGAGCTGATTTTGCTCGATCTCATGTTGCCGGGAATCGACGGCATCGAGATTTGCACCCGGATTCGCGCCGAGTCGGGTGTGCCGATCATCATGCTCACCGCGCGCACCGATACCGCAGACGTCGTGCGCGGCCTCGAATCGGGCGCCGACGACTACATCGTGAAGCCGTTCAACCCGAAAGAGTTGGTCGCCCGCATCCGCACGCGCATGCGCCCGGCCGTCGTGCCCGAGAACGCCGTGCAGCGCATCGGCGACCTCGTCGTCGACATCGCCGGGCACGAGGTGCGCCGCGGCGACGAAGTCATCGCTCTCACACCGTTGGAGTTTGAACTGCTGGTGGCCCTGGCATCCAAACCCCAACAGGTGTTCTCTCGCGAAGAACTGCTCGAACAGGTGTGGGGCTACCACTACAAGGCAGACACGCGGCTGGTGAACGTGCACGTGCAGCGACTGCGCGCGAAGGTTGAGCGCGACCCCGACAACCCGAAGATCGTGACCACGGTGCGTGGCGTTGGCTATCGCGCTGGTGCCGTCACCTGACACGTATGGCTTCGCGTAGCGCCGTTCCACTCAATTGGTCAGACGTGCGAACGTGGCCAGCGGCGGCGGCTGCGGGGTGGCGGAGTTCGCTTCGTTTTCGCACCATGGTGCTCACCCTGGTGCTCACTGCCGCGGCGATCCTCGTTGCCTGTTTTGTGATGACGCTGGCGATCCAGAGCGATCTGTTCCAATCGAGGCTGAGCCAGGTGCTCGCAGACGCGCGACGGGGAACGACGAGTGCGCAGGGGGCCCTCGACGCCGCCGAGGTCGCCGACCGCGTCGAGACGCAGCAACTGCTCACATCGGTGCGAGGCTCGATCGTGCGCCAGTCTTCGACCGAGCTGATGGCCGTGTTTCGGGTGCCGGGGCAGCCGCTGTCGGCCCTCGCCCCGCAGCCGTTCACGACCGGATTGACGAGCGAGCAGGTGTCGCCGGCCCTCCGCAAGGCGGTCGAGTCGAGCACGGGCGGGCAGTGGTGGCAGTCGGTCTCGCTGCCCTCGAGCAATGGTCGTCAGGTTGCCGGCATCGTGGTCGGGCAGCAGCTGCAATTGCCGAGCGGGGCCGGTGCCTACGAGCTCTATCTCGGCTACGACCTCGCGGGCGCGGAGGAGACGCTCGGGTTTGTGCAGCGCACGCTGTGGCTCGCAGGCCTGGCACTGATTGCGCTGATCGGCGGAATCTCGTGGTTCGTGCTGCGCTCGGTCACGACCCCCATCGCCGAGGCCGCCGACACCAGTGCGCGCCTGGCTGCCGGCGAACTTGAGGTGCGCCTGCCGGTGCACGGCGAGGACGAGCTGGCAACACTCGGGCGTTCGTTCAATGCGATGGCCGACAGCATCCAAGGCCAGATTCTGAAGCTTGCCGACCTTTCGCTCGTGCAGCAAAGATTCGTGTCGGATGTCTCGCACGAGCTGCGCACGCCGCTCACGACGATCCGCCTTGCGTCTGAAATGATCAACGACCAGCGCGACACCTTCGCGCCGGCGACGGGTCGTGCGGCGGAGCTGCTCCACGACCAGGTTGAGCGCTTCGAACTGCTACTCACTGACCTGCTCGAGATCAGCCGCTACGACGCGGGGTCGGTGCAACTCGAGTGGGAGTCGAGGAGCCTGACGCAGCTCACGGAGGACGTGGTCGCGTCGATGGAGCAGCTGGCCGAGCAGCACGGATCGATCGTTCGGGTGCTCTCGCCCGGGGGACACACGCCGAGCCAAATGGATGCGCGCCGCGTTCGCCGGGTCGTGCGCAATCTGCTGGGCAACGCCATCGAACACGGCGAGGGCCGCCCGATCATCGTGACCGTCGACAGCAATCGCCAGGCCGTTGCGATCGGTGTGCGCGACTTTGGGATGGGCATGCGTCCCGAGGATGTCGAGCATGTGTTTGACCGATTCTGGCGGGCCGACCCCTCACGCAAGCGCTCGATCGGGGGCACCGGTTTGGGGCTGTCGATCGCGCTCGGCGATGCGCGGCTGCACAATGGCACGCTCGGGGTCTGGTCGGAGCCCGGTCGCGGCACCCACTTCGTGCTCACGCTGCCGCGCCGCGCCGGTGTCATCGAGCCCGAATCACCGATCCGCCTCGAGCCAGACGAATCCGAAGACGCCGACGTGGCAATGTTCGGCACCGCAACGGCGACCGCGGCGATCGACGTCGAATCCCTCGTCGAATTGAACAGGCCCGGCGGCAGCGGGCCAGAAGAACCGAAGGCCGAAGCGTCAGGAGAACAACAATGAGTCGGCGGCGCAGTGTGGGTCTCGGCATCCTGGCACTGCTGACCGTCGTGCTGACCGCGTGTGCCGGGCTCCCGACGACGGGTCCCGTGAATGCGGGCCTTCCGCCCGCCGAGGGGCCAGGGCGCCTTGATGTTGACTTTCTCCCGGAGCGTCCCGCGCTGGGGGCGAGCCCGCAACAGATCGTCGAAGGCTTTGTGGATGCCGCCACCAGCCCCGCCGGCAACTTTGAGATTGCCCGCTCGTACCTCGCGCCGGCCCTGCGTGACGCATGGGATCCGGGCGTGGGAGTCACCATCGACCAACCGCGCGGGAGGTCAGTGTCGGAGCCCGAAAACGACGCGGCGGCAGAAACCGACACGGTGACGGTGACGTTCACCCCGACCGCCGACGTGGATGAAGCGGGGAGCTATCGCGTTGCCGAAGCGCCGAGCCCGGCGAGCCGCAAGTACGTCGTGGCGAAGCAAAGCGACGGCGAATACCGCGTGGTCAGCGCCCCGGACGGCATCGTGCTCGACTCGGAGACATTCAAGGTGGTCTTCAACCAATTCACGCTGATGTACTTCGACCCCACCTGGCGGTTCTTAGTGCCCGATGTGCGCTGGTTCCCGGCACGCACCAACACCGCGACAAACATCGCCAGCAAGCTGATTGATGGCGCGCCGAGCGCCTGGCTGGAAGGCGCGGTCGTCAGCGCGTTCCCGCAGGATGTGGCACTGAAGAGCAAAACGGTGCCGGTGACGAGCGGCGTCGCGCATGTCGAACTCGACAACTCGGCGGTCACCCTCGACGACTTGACGCTCAGCCGGATGCAGGCGCAATTGCAGGCGAGCCTTGCCACTGCCGGCGTGCCGCGCGTTGACATGCTGGTCGGAATCAACGTGCTTGCCGTGATGGCCGCGCCGACGGCTCCCACGAAAGTCGACGGCCGCGCGTTCGTGCAAACCGCCACGGGTGTTGGCTTCGTATCTGGCAATGAGCTTGAGGTGATTCCGGGGCTGAGCGCGCAGCTCGCACGCCTGCAGAGCCAGCGCATCGAGCTCGCGCCATCGCAGGAATTCGCCGCCGTCCTGGGCGTTGACGGGCAAGTGAGCCGCGTGCCGCGCGAGGGTGATGCGCTTGTGCTGGATTCCCGGCGCGGGCTGATCGCGCCCACGGTCGACCCGTGGGGTGCGATCTGGAGTGTGCCGCGGGACGTGCCCTCGGCGGTGATTGCCTATCGTTCGACCGGTGAAGCAACTGCCATCGCCAGCGCGTGGCCCGACGCGTCGGAGATTGCCGGCATGCAGCTCTCGCGTGATGGCACCCGGGTTGCGGCGGCGGTCACGATTGGCGGCCAGAGTTGGATGGAAATCGCGGCCGTGCGGCGTGACGCCGACGGCAAGCCGGTCGCGCTGGGCGAACCATTGAAGGTCGCGCGTCTGAGCGGGCCCGGCACAGGGATCGCGTGGGTGGATGACACCAGCATCGCCGCCGCATTTATCGCCAATGAGGTTCCCTGGATCGCGACGACGCTGGTCGGCGGTCCGGGTTCGGTGCGCGATGCGCCGATGGGCACCGTCTCGCTGGCCGGTGGCAATAACCTCGCCGGGCTGCGGTTGCAGACGAGCACGGGGGAGCTGTTCGTACAGCGCGCTTCGACGTGGCAGCAGAGCGCCGAGGACGTGCTGGTGCTCGCGACGCAGCAGGGGATGCCGCTGCAAGAGATCCCCTAGCCGGGCGTCCGGGATTTCGGGGATTCCGGGAGCTGGGGGGCTGCGGGCCTGCGGTCGTGCGGGGCTGCAGGCGTACCGGCGAGGTGCAACCTGAAGATGCGGGATGAACCCTGGCCAAGTGAGGTTAGGCATGCCTATACTAAGAACGTCATGTCACACAGCACAGAGCAGCTCACGTCGCCGCAGTCCGGTTCTAATCGACCTACCTCGGTCGTGCACGCGGGCATCGAGCACGGACCCCGGGCGTGCAAAGCGGCAAAGCACACGCGCGTGCAACACCTGATCACAGCCGACGAGACCTCGCTTCTCGAACTCGAAACGCTGCTGGTGACGCTCCCAATTTGCTCGACGGGTCGGGTGTTCATCGAAGTGCCTGATGCGGCATCCGTCACCGACATTGCCGCCCCGGCGCGCATGACCGTCACGTGGCTCGATCGTTCGGCACGCTCCGGCGCTGCGGGCACGGGCGAGCTGTGTGCCCCCGGCCGCGCACTTACGCGCGCCGTTGCGGCCTGGGCGGGCGAGATGCTCTGCGCCGATGACGACCACACCCGGGTCTTCTTGACGGGTGGATTCCTCGGCACCGCCGACATCGTCGACCACCTGGTCGACCGGCTCGGCGTCGACGCCGACAGCATTCACGCACCCGCCCGCTTTGGGCTGCCGGTGCGCGCAGAATCACCCGCTGCAGCCTGAATCAGCGCGGTTTGACTCAGCGTTGCCTGAATGAGCGTTGCCTGAATGAGCGCGGTCTGCATGACCGCAGCCCGATTCAACACTGCCGCTGAACTCAGCTCTTGCGTGCGTAGCGCGCGTGGACATACCCGCCCTGCACGAGCCCAGCTTCGATTTCGAAGCGGTTGCGTAGCGCATTGCGGCCCGCGAGCGCGTAGAGCACGGGCATGAGAAACCCGTAGCGTCGCCACTGCCGGGCGTGCACGGCCTCGTGTGCGAGCACGGGCGCCGACACGTTGTTGCCGGTGAGGTAGCAACGCCCGACGCACACGCCGCCGCGGCGGTAGGCCCACGAGGGCAGGCCACGAAACACGAGGAGCCTATCGACATTCTCGACGCGGCCAGTGCTCAGCAGGCCGCCCCAGATCATGCCGACCGCGGTGCCCCAGTAAAAACCGAGGTCACTGATCGGCGAGTCGAGGAGGAACGACGGGATCCACCGGTCGACGCGCCGACCGCGAGCGAGGGCGCGCTCTGCCTGGGCTTCCCAGTCCGCCGGAGGGGCGCTCACACCAACGCACCAACGATGCGCAGGATTGTCGACATGTCGTGCGTGACAGCCGCGGGCGACGAGGGCGCGTACTCGGTGATTGCGGCGCCGGCCAGGGGCAAGCGCTCACGCAGCGCCGCGATCGTCTCGAGTAGCTGACGCAGGTCGAGACCGAATGGTTCGGCGTGGCCGAGCCCCGACAGCGCCGACGGGTCGAGCACGTTCAGATCGATGTGCACGAAGACGCGGGATGCCCCCGCCGCCGTGATCGCCGCCACAAGTTCGTCGGGGTTGAGGTTGTCGGGCGACCGCAATGCGACGCCGTGCGCTTCGGCGGCCGCCACCTGTGCCTCGTCCATCGCGCGCACGCCGATGAGGGCGAGGCGCCCGTGACCGATCATTGGCCCGGGGCTATCGGCATCCGGGCGCGGGATGCTCGGATCAACGAGCGCCCGGGCGGCCATGTCATGAAACGCCTTCGTCGGCGAAGACGCGGGGGAGTGGAACGCGCCACGGGCACCGAACCAGATCACGGCAAGAGCCGGGTCGGTGGCGTCGGTGGCGCCAGCGGCGTGGGCGGCACCAGCGGCGTGGAGCGCTGCGATGGTGCCGACGCCGGCATCGCCGCCGAACGTCACAACCGCCTGCTCAAGCGCGCGCTGTTCATCAAGCGCAGCGCGAAGGTTTCTTGCGGTCTGGCTGAGCGCGCTCATCCGCAACACACCGGTGTCGAGGGTGTCGCCCGCCTCGAGGGGAACCTCGACCAGGTGCGAGCTGGATCGGGGCAGATCACCAAGCACAGCCTGCGCCCCGTCGACGAGCTGCATCGCTCGCGAGGAGCTTGATCCCTGCCATTGCGGAACAACGAGGAAACGGACCATCAGAACCTCTGTCCGATCAAAAAATGCCCTGCACAAAAACCGCTGTGCAACAAAAATTATACCGCGGCGACCGGGTGGCCGTCCCTTGAAGGAGACCGCCCGGTCGCCGCGAATGCGGTGCTTAGGAGTTGATCGCGCCCTGCGCGTTGCCACCGTGCTTGAGCGCGGCAAGCCGCGCCTCAACCTCGGTCAGCTCGCCGATGTCGTCGAGTGCGTTGAACTGCGCGTCGAGGCTCGATGCGGCCAGCTCCTGCTTGCCGGCGGCCAGAGCCTCCTGGCGACGGATCTTGTCTTCGAAGCGGCCGAGGTCGCTTGTCGGGTCCATCACGTCGATCGACTTGACGGCGTCGGCGACCTTGTTCTGGGCCTCGGCGGTCTTCGCGCGGGCGAGCAGCTCCGAACGCTTCGACTTCAGCTCTTCGAGCTTCTGCTTCATACCGTTCAGGCCGTCCTTGAGCTTGTCAACGACCTCCGTCTGTGCCGCAATCTGCGGGGCCGAGGCCTTCGCCTCGTTCTCAGCGCTGATCTGGCGCTGCAGCGCAATCTTCGCCAGGTTGTCAAACTTGTCGGCGTCGACCGTGTGGCCGGCGGTGCGCAGTTCGTCACCCTTGCGGCTGGCAGCGATTGCCTTGTTGCCCCAATCTGCGGCGGCCTGCACGTCTTCCTGGTTGTCGCGCTCGAGCAAACGCAGGTTGCCGATCGTTTCGGCGATCGCCGATTCTGCGTCGGCAATGTTGTTGCTGAAGTCGCGAACAAGCTGGTCGAGCATCTTCTGCGGGTCTTCAGCCGAGTCGAGCATTGCGTTGACGTTTGCCTTCAGGAGCGTCGAGATACGCCCGAAAATGGACTGCTTAGCCATGGAGGTTCCTTCCGTAGTGGTTCAGTTGTGTACGAGTATGAAATTTGGATGCCGCGGCCCCCGCTGCACCGGTGTCGCTAGAACCGCCCACCGCCACGGCGTGAGCGTGTGCCGCCCCCGCCGAAACTGCCTGACGATCGACCGCCCGACGAACGGCCACCGCCGCCTCCACCGCCGAACCCGCCGCCGAACCCGCCGAAACCACCCGACGATCGGCCGCGACTTCCGCCGCCTCCGCTGAGGAGCGAGTTGATGAGGATGCCACCGAGCACTGCGCCGGCAACATTGCCGCCACCACCGCCGCCCTGGCGCTGTTCGAACGCGCCGACATCCTGCTGGGCGAACTGGATGGCCTGAGCCGCGAGCTGGTTTGCGCGCTGGGCGTAGGCGAGGGCCTGTTGTGGGTCGGCGGCCTGCAGTTGCTGGGCGTGCACGAGCGAGGCGCCCGCCTCGGCGAGGCGCGTGCGGGCCTCAGCACCGACGGCACCGCGGCGCGCGGTGACGTAGTTCTCTGCGGCCGAGACCTGTGCCTGTGCGCTCAGCATTGTCTGCTGCAACGCTTGCTGCGCGCGCTGCTGTGCCTCTGCGGCGTTCCGCACATCCGCAACGACGCCATCGATCTGCGCGTTCGCGGCGTCGAGGCCTTCGAGCACCTGCAGCGGGGCAATCGTTGGCGCGGACATCGCCGCGCGTGCACTCGCGACCTGTTCGTTGACGATCGCGATTGCGCTCGCGACACGGCCGTCCGGGTCGGGGAGGCGAGAGGCCTGGGCAACATCACCCTCAAGGTGCGCGATTGCAGACGAGATCGTCTGCTCGCCCGTCGCAAGGTCGGCGCCAAGCTTGTCGACCGCCTGCGTGAGCAGCTTCGCCTGGTCGACTGCCTCCTCCGCGGCGCGGATGCTGACGGCCGCTTCGCCGCCCTTGCCTTCGCCGATGAGCCGCTGCGCCGCCGCGAGTTGTTCGTCGGCGAATGCAAGGCGAGTGGATGCCTGTTCTGGGTTGTCGGCGACGGTTGCGAGTGCACTGGGTGCATACCGCGCGGTGAGCGCCGCAAGCGACTGGGTCGCGGCGGCAATCAGCGGCGTGGCTCCGGCCCGCTCACCCTGCACGTGAAGGAGCGCCTCGGGCGCGTTCGCTTCGAGCTTGCGAAGGGCGTCGAAATCGGCGGCCTTGGCGTCGAGCTCGGCGTTGGCGCCGTGGCACAGCTGCAAGATCTGCGTGTTCCAGGCACGCACTTCTTCTTCGGTGTCGGGAATCTCATCGTCGAGCTTCTGCTTGAGCGTGAACGCCTGGGTCAGCGCCGCCTTCGCAGACGTGAGCGCGGTTTCGAAATCGGCGGTGGCCGCGTCGCCAAACTGGGCACGTGCGAATCCCAACTCTTCGTCGCTCGTGCGGATCGCGTCATCGGTTGCGATCAGGGCCGAGCCGGCCTGGCGCCCAAGCTCGGCGGTGCTGATTTGTTCGACGGCGCCGGGGCCCTTGCCTCCGGTCACAGCCTTCTTGCGGCGGCTTGCGAACGCCCAAATGCCAACACCGATCGCAACCACGACCAGGAGCCCAACGAAGAGCCACACCATCGAACTGCCGGTGTCGGCCGCACCGCTGCCGCCCGTCCCGCCGCTGTTGCCGGGTGAACCCGACCCACCGGCGGCGGCATCGGTCATGCCGGCTGCTGCGGCCTCGACGGCGCCGAGCCAGTCGCCTGTCTGGAGTGCGGGCTGGATCTGCTGCTGCTCGATTGCGGCCAGCTGCGAGTCGTTGAGCGGCCCGCTTGTGTCGCCCGAGAGGTAGAACTGACGCGTGTCGACGGCGACGGCGAGCAAATATTGTGTCGGACCGAGCCCGTTTTGCGTCGCGGTCTGATTCGCCCACTCTTCGGCGTTGCTCGGGCTTGAGAACTCGGGAACAAACGCGACCCAGAGGTCGAGACCGGTGTCGGCGCGAAGCTGTTCGAGGCGGGCCTGCGCGGCGCCCTCATCGGCGCTGCCGAGCGCGTTGGCGTCGTCAAACACATAACCCGAGCCGAGAGTAATCGGGGCGACGGCCGGGACCGTGCCCGTTGCTGTGGCCGAGGTGTCGTGGGTGAGGCCCTGAGCGGGCGCACCAATTGCTAAGCCGGCGACAAGCAAACCTGTGGCCAACGTGATCGCCCAACGCGAGCGCATCGCGCCACCCCCTTGAGTGGTGCCGCAAACGGGCACCGTTATACAGACAGGATTTGAGTCTATGGGTGCGCCGCGTGGTGCGTCCACCGCTGGCGCCGTCGCGCGAAGCCTGCCGAATCGCTCGTGCCGTCATGGCGCGAACCATGGATGCGGAAGCGGGCGATCGCGCCCGGTCTCCGGCGTGTCAGGCGAGAGCCGCGCGGGCGATAGCTCAGGCTGAATGGGTGAATGACAGGTATAGCGGAGACGTGCTGGCGAAGGGCTGGCGCGACGCGGGCAAGGTGAAACCGGCCGAAGTGCGGGCCGAACGCGACCTGGTGGTCGAAGTTGCGGTCGACGGTTATTGCGGCGCGGTGACCCGCGTCGAGGGCAAGCTTGTCGAGTTGGAGGACCGGCACGGCAAGCGCCGTCTGTTTCCGCTCGGCGGCGGATACCTCGTCGACGGCGTCGCCGTCATCCTCGTGCCGCCCGCCCCCATAGCGCAGGCGCCCGCACGCACGGCCTCGGGCTCGTTCGCGGTTGCGAATTCTCGAGCGCGCGTCGCGCTGCCGAGCCGCATTCTTGTGGAGGGCAGGCACGACGCCGAACTCGTCGAAAAGGTGTGGGGCGCAGACCTTCGTATCGAGGGCGTGGTCGTCGAATATTTGCAGGGCATCGACCTCCTTGACGACGTGTTGCGCGATGACCCGCCCTCGAGCACACGGCGGTACGGCGTGCTC
>Ga0209476_10000267_pt1 | contig 35464 bp, 41 predicted proteins | sample KloWWTrecipitate_FD_187179 | JGI IMG/M metagenome (GOLD analysis project Ga0209476, IMG submission 187179) | Active sludge microbial communities from Klosterneuburg, Austria, studying microevolution and ecology of nitrifiers - Klosterneuburg... | ecosystem: Engineered > WWTP > Aerobic digester... | reverse complement strand
GAGGGCGACCCCAAGGCTTGCAAATATTTCAAACATTGCGCAATTTTACCGTTTCCTTGGAGACGGCACCTTGACCCGCGCCCGGTAGAATCGCCGCCATGCCTTCCGCTCCCGCCCACCTCACCGTCGCCGAGGTCGCCCGCCACCTGCGGCTGGGCACCCGCAAGGTCTACGACCTCGTGGCGAGGAAGGGCCTGCCGCACGTGCGGGCGGGCGGCAAGCTGCTCTTCGACGTGGCGGAGGTCGAGCGCTGGCTCGCGCAGTCGGCGGGCGGGGCGGCGCCGCGCGCGGGGCTGCCCCCGCCGGTGGTGGGCGGCAGCCACGACCCCCTGCTCGAGTGGGCGGTGCGGGAATCGCGTTGCGGGCTCGCGCTCCTCACGCAGGGGAGCGCCGACGGGCTGGAGCGGCTCTCGCGCGGGGAGGTGGCCGCGGCGCTCATGCACTTGCCGTCGGCGGACCTTGCCGACTTCAACCGCGCCGAGGCGGACGAGAGGCTGCGCGGCCGTGGCGTGGCGCTGGTCGAGTGGGCCCGGCGCGAGCAGGGGTTGCTGGTCGCGCGCGGCAATCCGAGGAAGATCCGCGCGGTGGCGGATCTCGCCCGGCGCGGCGTGACGGTTGCGGCCCGGCAGCCGGGGGCGGGCAGCGCCGTGCTGCTGGAACGGCTGCTCGCGCGCGAGGGGATCGACCGCCGGCGGCTTCGCGTCACGGCCACCACGATGGGCGAAGGCGATCTCGCGATGGCGGTCAAGTCCGGCGAGGCGGATGTCGGCCTCGGCGCGCGTGCCGCCGCGGCGCCGCTGGGGCTGGACTTCGTGCCCCTCGTGGTCGAGCGCCTGGACCTCGGCGTCTCCCGCGCGGCGTGGTTCGAGGCGCCGATGCGCGCGCTCATGGCCTTCGCGCACGGCAAGCGCTTCGCCGAGCACGCCCGCTCGCTCGGCGGCTACGACATCTCGGGCCTCGGCGCCGTCACCTGGAACGACCCCGCCTGAATCGGGGACAGGTTTTGGGGACGGTTCTGAAGAACCGTCCCCAAAACCTGTCCCGGGATCAGGCGAAGCCGACGGCGTGGCGGTCGAGGGCGACGGCCTTCACGAGGGCATAGGCGCGCTTGCCGGGTGCGAGAGCGAGGCGGTCGCAGGATTGCTGCGAGATGCGCGACATCACCACCGCGCCGCCCACCGCGAGCGACACGTCGACCAGCGCGCCCTTCCGCAGCGAGACCGCGGTGACGGTCCCCTCGAGCACGTTGAGGAAGCTCGTGTCCGGCGGGGGCGCGAGGGCGAGGGCCACGTCGCGCGCGCGCAGCCGCACGCGCACGCGCTCGCCGGGCAGCGAGTCGACCACCGGCACGAGCAGCCGCCCGCCGTCGAAGTCGAGCGCCGTGAGCCCGCCGTCGAGGTCGTGCTCGGCCACGCGCGCCTCGATGACGGAGCCGGCCTGGAAGCGCCCCGTGATGGGCTCGAGGTCCGGCCGGCCCATGATCTCCGCGACGGCGCCGCTGGCTACGGTGCCGCCGTCCGAGACGAGGACCATGTGGTCGGCGAGCCGCGTCACCTCCTCGATCGAGTGGCTCACGTAGACGATGGGGATCGCGAATTCGTCGCGCAGGATCTCGACGTAGGCGAGGATCTCGGCCTTGCGCGGGATGTCGAGCGAGGCGAGCGGCTCGTCCATGAGCAGCAGCCGCGGGCTCGCGAGCAGCGCCCGGCCGATGGCCACGCGCTGGCGCTCCCCGCCGGAGAGCCCCGCGGGGCGGCGCTCGAGCAGGGAGGCGAGGCCCAGCAGGCCCACCACGTGCGCGCGGTCCGCGTAGCGCTCCGCCGGCGGCGTGAGCCGCTCGCCGTACTCGAGGTTGCCGCGCACCGTGAGGTGGGGGAAGAGCAGCGCGTCCTGAAACACGTAGCCGATGCGCCGCCGCTCCGGGGGCAGGTTCACGCCGGCCGCGCCGTCGAATAGCGTCTCCTCGCCCACGCGGATGCGCCCCGAGACCGGCGTTACGAGCCCGGCGATCGCCTGCACGATCGTGGTCTTGCCCGAGCCGGAGCGGCCGAAGAGGGCGACCACCGGCGCCGGCGTCGAGAAGCGCGCCGCGAGCGAGAAGCTCCCCCGGCGCAGCGTGACGTCGACCTCGATCACGCGCGAGCCCCCGGGCCGCGGGACCGGCGCGCGAGCCACTCGGAGGCGGCCAGCGCCGCGAGCGAGATCACGACCGACACGGCCGACAACCGCAGCGCCTCCGCCTCCCCGCCCGGCACCTGCGTGAACCCGTAGATCGCGAGCGGCAGCGTCTGCGTCTCGCCGGGGATGTTGGAGACGAACGTGATCGTCGCGCCGAACTCGCCGAGGCTGCGCGCGAACGAGAGCAGCACGCCGGTGGCGATGCCGGGCAGGATGATCGGCAGCGTCACCGTGAGGAAGGCGCGCCAGGGGCCTGCGCCCAGCGTGCGTGCGGCCGACTCGAGCCGGCGGTCCATCGACTCGAGCGAGAGCCGGATGGCGCGCACGAGGAGCGGGAAGCCCATCACGGCGGCGGCGAGCGCGGCGCCCGTCCACTTGAACGCGAAGGTGACGCCGAGCGGCGCGAGCAGCGAGCCCAGCGGGCCGTTGCGGCCGAGGAGCAGCAGCAGGCCGAAGCCGATGACCACGGGCGGCAGCACCAGCGGCAGGTGCACGACCGCGTCGACGAGGACCTTGCCGGGAAAGCGCGCCCGGGCGAGCATGTAGGCGGTCGCGAGCGCCGGCGGCAGGCTCGCGGCGACGCTCCAGAACGCGACCTTCAGGCTGAGCCCGATGATGCCCCAGGTGTCGGCGCCGGCCCCCTCCATCGGCTCAGTTCGCCAGCAGCCGGAAGCCCGCCCGTTCCCAGGCGGTGCGCGCGGCCGGCGAGCGCAGGTGGTCGAGGAACCGCTTCGCCTCGGCCACCTGGCCGCCCTTCACGGCGGCGGCCGGGTAGACGATGGGCGGGTGGGTGCCGGCGGGGAAGGCGTCGACCACGCGCACGCCCGCATCCGCCATCGCGTCGGTGCGGTAGACCACGCCCAGCGGGGCCTCCCCGCGCGAGACGAGGGCGAGTGCGGCGCGCACGTTCTCGGCGCCGGCGACCCGACCCTCGATCGAGGGCCACACGCCCAGCGCCGTGAACGCGGCCTTCGCGTACTTGCCCGCGGGCACGGAGGCGGGGTTCGCGAGCGCGATGCGGCCGCCGCCCAGCGCCTGGGCGACGGGGAATCCGGGGGCGATGCGAAGCTGCACGGCGCCTTGCCTCGGGGCGATGAGCACGAGCTCGTTGGCGAGCAGGTTGGCACGCGTGCCGGCGGCGATCAAGCCGCGCTTGTCGAGGTGGTCCATCCAGTCGAGGTCCGCGCTCACGAACACGTCGGCCGGGGCGCCGGCCTCTGCCTGGCGGGCGAGCGCCGAGCTCGAGGCGAAGGAAATTCGCACGGGCAGGCCGCCCGCCTTCGTGAATTCCGCGGCGACCGCGTCGAGCGGGCCCCGCAGGCTCGACGCGGCGAGGACGGTAAGGCCCTGCGCGGGCGAGAGCGCGGGAAAGGCGAGCCCGAGGAGGGCGGCGGCGAGGGTTGCCGCCCCGCGGAAGCGGAATCGCTGCGTGGCCGGCGCGGGCTCGTGGCGGCGCGCGGCCATCGCGGCGCTCAGGCGGGCTTCTTCGCGCCTTCCAGCAGCTTCTGCAGCTCGCCCGACTGGTACATCTCGCGCATGATGTCCGAGCCGCCGACGAACTCGCCGTTCACGTAGAGCTGCGGGATGGTGGGCCAGTTGGCGTATTCCTTGATGCCCTGGCGGATCTCGGGGTCCTGCAGCACGTCGACCGCCGCGAAGTGCTCGACGCCGCACAGCTGCAGGATCTGGGTGGCCGTCGCGGAGAAGCCGCACATCGGCATCTGCGGCGACCCCTTCATGAACAGGACGACGGGGTTCGAGGTGACGGTGGTCTTGATCTTTTCCTGGACGCTCATGGGGGTTGCCTCGTGGAGGGGGTGGATCGGAAGCCGGGCTCCATTTTACTTCGCCGGACGGACCTCCGGCCCGCAAAGACCCCTCGCGCGAGGGGTCATTCGCGCCGGCCGCCGGCCACGCGGGGGGTGCCCGCGAGGTCCGCGATCGCCACGATCTGCGTGAAGCCCGCCCGCGCGAGCAGGTCCCGGCAGGCCGGCGCCTGGTCCCAGCCGTGCTCGACGAGGAGCCAGCCGCCGGGGGCGAGATGCGCAGGCGCGCCCGCGATGATGCCGCGAAGCGCGTCGAGCCCGTCGCGGCTTCCGTCGGTAAGCGCCACGCGCGGCTCGAAGCGCAGGTCGCCCTCGGCGAGGTGGTGGTCGCCCTCGGCGACATAGGGCGGGTTCGCGAGGAGCAGGTCGAAGCGCCGGCCCGCGACGGGCGCGTACCAGCTGCCGTGGAGGAACTCCACCTTCGCGCCGTGGCGCGCGGCGTTCGCGCGCGCCACCTCGAGCGCCTCGGCCGACGCGTCAACGGCGCACACGGCCGCGCCGGGCCGCTCGCACGCGAGGGTGACGGCGATGGCGCCGCTGCCGGTGCCGAGGTCCAGCACGGCGCCGGCAGCGGGCAGGCGGGCGAGCGCGGCTTCCACGAGCGTCTCCGTCTCGGGGCGCGGGATGAGCACGGCGGGGTCCACGGCGAAGTCGCGCCCCCAGAACTCGCGGGTGCCCGTGAGGTAGGCGACCGGCATGCCCATCGCGCGCCTCGCCACGAGCGAGTCGTACTGCGCGTCCTGCGATTCCGTGAGGACGTGCATCGGGTTGGCGATGAGCCATGCGCGGCTCGCGCCCAGCAGGTGGCAGGCGAGCACGCGCGCGTCCACGGCGCCGATGGCCGCGGCGGCCTCCTCCAGTGCCGCGCGCACCGTCCGCCTCAAGAGGCCCCCAGCACGAGCGCGCGCACCGGCGCCGACTTGCCCTTCAGCGCGAGCTCGCGCGAGGGCGATGCGGCGAGTTCCGGCGTGGCGGCCGCCTCCGTGACGAGGACCTCCCCGCCGGCGGCCGCGTCGCAGAGGCGCTTGGCGGTGTTCACCGTGTCGCCCAGCACGTCGAAGGCCTTCACCGACTCGCTGCCCAGCATCCCCTCGATCAGCGGCCCGGCGTGGATGCCGAACCCCGCGGCGAGGCCGAAGGGCGCCAGGTGCGCCGCCAGCGCCTCGCGCAGGGCCCGGGCCGCGGCGACGGCGGCCTCCGGCCCGGCGAAGACGAGCAGCGCCTCGTCCGCGGTGTACTTGATGCGGACGGGGTGGTGCGGCGCCACGACCGATTCCGTGGCCTCGTAGAATGCGTTGAGCATGCTCACCACCTCCTCGGGCGCCGCGCGCTCGCTCCAGGCGGTGAAGCCGCGGATGTCGAGGAAGACGACCGCCCGGCTGCGACGCGTGGGCGCGAGGCTCGCCTCGTCGGCGACGGCGCGCTCGAGGACGCCGCGGCCCATGGCGAGCTCCGAATAGCGGCGAAGCTGCGCGGCCGTCGAGCGCAGCAGCGCGAGGTAGCCTTCGGCGGTGGTCTGGGCCGCGCCGATCACCAGGCCCAGCGCGAGGAGCGCCGCGGTGACGTAGACGTGGCTCGCGTCGGCGAAGAAGCCGGCGGGCGTGGCGTTGCGCGGGTTCGCGAGCGCCTCGAAGATCGCGTACATCACCACGATGATCGCGGCGCGCAGCACGTTCTCCGCGAGAGTCGCGGCGATCCGCGCGCGCCGGCCGCCCGCCCGCAGGCGGATCTCCTGCGCCGCGCCGATCGCGAGCGCGAAGGCCCAGTAGGCGAGGTGGTGAGGCGCCTCGAAGAAGCGCCAGCCCTCCACGGCGCCCTCCACCACCGTGTAGAAGGCGGGCCCGATGAGGTTGCCGAGGAGGGGGCGCGGCCGCCCCGCGTGCTTCCAGCTGCCGAGGAACCACGCCTGCACGAGACCCGTGGCGAGGAGCGCGTAGGGGTCCGGCGACCGCACGAAGGCGTGCCAGCCCTCGCGCAGCCATTCGAAGAGGAGGTTGGCGAGCGGGAAGTAGGCGCTGTTGGCGAGGAACTCCTCGCGCACGGCGCCTGCGCGCGTTCCCCCGAGGCGCGCCTCGAGCGGGAGCGCGGCGCTCACGGCGACTCGGCGAGGCTCGCGAGGAGTTCCGCCTGGTGCTCCGCCATCAACGCCCCGGTGAGCTCCGAGAGGTCGCCGTCCATGACCTGGTCGATCTTGTAGAGCGTGAGGTTGATGCGGTGGTCGGTGACGCGGCCCTGCGGGAAGTTGTAGGTGCGGATGCGGTCGGAGCGGTCGCCGGAACCCACGAGGCTCTTCCTCTCGCTCGCCTCCTTCGCCTGCTGCTCGCGCACCTGCTTGTCCTTGATGCGCGCGGCGAGCACGCGCCAGGCCTGCTCGCGGTTCTTGTGCTGGCTCCTCGCGTCCTGGCACTCGACCACGATCCCGGTGGGCAGGTGGGTGAGGCGCACGGCCGAGTCCGTCTTGTTCACGTGCTGGCCGCCGGCGCCGCTGGAGCGGTAGGTGTCCACGCGCACGTCGGCGGGGTTGATCTCCACGCCGCTCGCGTCGTCGGCCTCGGGCATCACCGCGACGGTCGCGGCCGAGGTGTGGATGCGGCCCTGGGTCTCGGTGGCGGGGACGCGCTGCACGCGGTGGCCGCCCGACTCGAACTTGAGCCGCGAGTAGGCGCCCTGGCCGGCGATCCGCGCGATGATCTCCTTGTAGCCCCCGGCGTCGCCCGGGCTCTCGGAGACGACCTCGACCTGCCAGCGGTTCCTCTCGGCGAAGCGCGAGTACATGCGGAAGAGGTCGCCCGCGAAGAGCGCGCTTTCGTCGCCGCCGGTGCCCGCGCGGATCTCGAGGAAGAGGTTCCTCTCGTCGTTGGGGTCCTTCGGCAGGAGCATGCGCTGGATGTCGGCGGCGATCGCCTCCAGGCGGGCGCGGCCCTCGCGGATCTCGCCCTCGGCGAATTCGCGCATCTCCGGGTCGCGCGCCATCTCCTCGGCGGCGGCGATGTCGGCCTCCGTGGCGGCGTAGTCGCCGTAGCGGGCGACGACGGGCGAGATGTCGGCGTGCTCCTTGGAGAGCTTGCGGTAGTTGTCGAGGTTCGCCGTGACCTCCGGGTCGGCCAGCAGCGCATCGAGCTCCCGCGCGCGCGAGACCAGGTTCGCGAGCTTCGCGGCGACGCTTTCCTTCACCGGCCGGCTCCTTCGTCGACCACGTTCATGGCTCCCCCGGCCCTTCCCGCCCGTTGCCGTTGTCGGGGAAGAGGATCTCGACCGCGCGAACGAGGGAATCGCGCTCGCCCTCGGCGGCGCGGTTGAGCGCCTGCGTCGGGTGGTGCAGGATCTTGTTCACGAGCCCGGCGGCGAGCCCCTCGAGAACCCGCGCGGGGTCCTCGCCCTTCGCGAGCCGCGCCCTCGCCTTGGCGAGCTCGGCGGCGCGGTACTCGTCGGCCTTGGCGCGCAGCTGCACGATGGCCGGCACCGCCCCGCGCGCCATGAGCCAGGCCTGGAAGGCCTCGACCTGGCGGTCGACGATGGCCTCGGCCTCGGTGACGGCGGCCTGGCGCTGCCCGGCACCCTCCTGCACGATCGTGCCGAGGTCGTCGATGGTGTAGAGGAAGAGGTCCTCGAGCTCCGCCGCCTCGGGCTCCACGTCGCGCGGGACGGCGAAGTCCACGACGAACATCGGGCGGTACTTGCGGGCCTTGAGGGCGCGCTCGAAGGCCGCCTTCGAGAGGATGGGTAGCGTGGAGGCCGTGCCCGTGATCACCACGTCGAACTCGTGCAGGCGCTCCGGCAGCTGCTCGAGCGCGATGGCGGTGCCGCTGAAGCGCTCCGCGAAGGCCTCCCCGCGGGCGAGCGTCCGGTTGGCCACCACGACCGACTGCGGCCCCTGCGCGACGAAGTAGGTGGCAGCGAGCTCCACCATCTCGCCCACGCCGATGAGGAGCATGCGCGTGCGCGAGATGTCGCCGAAGAGGTTCTGCGCGAGCTTGAGGGCCGCGGCCGACATCGAGATCGACTGCGCGCCGATGGCCGTCTGCGTGCGTACCTCCTTGGCCACCGAGAAGGTGGTCTGGAAGAGGCGGTTGAGCGTGGAGCCCAGCGTGCCGCTGTGCTCGGCCGTGCGCACCGACTGCTTCACCTGCCCGAGGATCTGCGGCTCGCCCAGCACCATGGAATCCAGGCCCGAGGCCACGCGGAAGGCGTGCCGGATGGCCTGCGCCTCGCTGTGGGCGTAGAGGTGGCCCTCGATGTCCAGCCCCGCCCGGGCCGCCTCGTCGCGCAGCCACGCCCGCACGGCCGCCATGTCGTCGGCGCGGCAGTACACCTCGGTGCGGTTGCAGGTCGACACGAGCACGGCCTCGGACACGCCGGGCCGCGCGGCGAGCGAGTTGAGCGCGTCGGCCTGGGTTTCCGGCGGGAAGGCGAGCTTCTCCCGCACCTCGAGGGGCGCGCTGTGGTGGTTGATGCCGAGAACGTGCAGGGGCATGGGGCCTTGCGGGGCCTCGCCGGGGGCCGGCCGGTGGATCGGGAGGGCGGATTATACAGGGGGGTCGCCGGGGCCCCTTGAGGGTTTCGGGGTCCTCCGGCGCGCCGCAGCCTGCGTATGATGGGGCGCATGGCTCCCCGTCCTTCCCCGTGGCTTCGCCCCCTTGCCGCCTTCGCCGCGGCCGCGGCGCTGCCCGCCGCGGCCGCCTGCCCGGCGCTCCTCGACCACCGGATGAACTCGCTCAAGGGGGAGCCCGCGGACCTGTGCGCCCACGCGGGCAAGGTCGTGCTGGTGGTCAACACGGCGAGCTACTGCGGCTACACCGGCCAGTACCGGGGGCTGGAATCGCTCTACCAGCGCTTCCGCGGGCGGGGCTTCGTCGTGCTGGGGGTGCCCTCCAACGACTTCGGGGCGCAGGAACCCGGGACGGACGCGCAGGTGGCCGACTTCTGCGAGCGGACCTACAAGGTGCGCTTCCCGATGCTCGCGAAGTCGGTGGTTGCCGGGCCGGACGCGGCGCCGCTCTACCGGGGCCTCGCCGCGGCCACGGGCGAGAAGCCCGGCTGGAACTTCCACAAGTACCTGCTGGACCGCGACGGCAAGGCGGTGGCGAGCTTTCCGAGCGCCGTGGCGCCGGAGGACCCCCGGCTGGTCGCCGCCGTCGAGAAGGCGCTGGCCGCGCGCTGAGGCGACCCGGCGGCACGGGTCGGAGCGCACCGGCCCGATTCTTTACAACCAGAACGAAAAAGGCGCACTATTGCGTTGATTTAAAGGAATCTTTTTAATGTCCGCTGCCCCCGGAACCTTCAGCGCCCTCGGCCGCGCCCTCGTCCAGCAGGGCAAGCTGATCCAGGCCGACGCCACGGCGATCCAGCTGGAGGCGTCGAAGGCGGGCATCACCTTCGTCCAGCAGCTGGTCGCCTCCCGCAAGCTCTCCGCGCGCGACATCTCGCAGTTCGCGGCCAACGCCTTCGGCTACCCGCTGCTCGACCTCTCGGCGGTGGACACCGACCAGCTGCCGCTCAACCTCATCGACGCGAAGATCGTCACCAACCACCGCGTGATCGCGCTGGGCAAGCGCGGCAACCGCCTCTTCGTGGGCATGAGCGACCCCACGAACGAGCAGGTGATGCAGGAGGTGAAGTTCGCCACCGGCATGACCATGGAGCCCGTGGTCGTCGAGGACGACAAGCTCTCGGTGGTGGTGAAGAAGCTCACCGACTCCTCCGCCAAGTCGCTCGAGATCGCCACCGAGGACGTGGACCTCTCCGGCGTCGAGGTGACCGACGGGGAGGCGAGCCCGGAGATGGTCCCCGAGGAGATCGACGACGCGCCGGTGGTGCGCTACGTGCAGAAGATCCTCCTCGACGCGATCAACGGCGGGGCCTCCGACATCCACTTCGAGCCGTACGAGAAGTTCTACCGCATCCGCTATCGGCAGGACGGCGTGCTCTACGACATCGCCCAGCCGCCGCTCGCCATCAAGGAGAAGATCGCCTCGCGCATCAAGGTGGTCTCCAAGCTCGACATCTCGGAGAAGCGCGTCCCGCAGGACGGGCGCATGAAGATCGTCCTGTCCAAGACGCGGGCGATCGACTTCCGCGTCTCGACCCTGCCCACGCTCTTCGGCGAGAAGATCTGCATGCGCATCCTCGACCCCTCGAGCGCCACGCTCGGGATCGACGCGCTGGGCTACGAGCCGGACCAGAGGGAGGCCCTCATGCACGCGATCCAGCGCCCCTACGGGATGGTGCTGGTCACGGGCCCGACGGGCTCCGGCAAGACGGTCTCGCTCTACACCTGCCTCAACATCCTCAACAAGCCGGGCATCAACATCTCCACGGCCGAGGACCCCGCGGAAATCAACCTGCCGGGGATCAACCAGGTGAACATGAACGACAAGGCGGGGCTCACGTTCTCGGTGGCGCTCAAGGCGTTCCTGCGCCAGGACCCGGACATCATCATGGTGGGCGAGATCCGCGACCTCGAGACCGGCGAGATCGCCATAAAGGCGGCGCAGACGGGCCACATGGTGCTCTCGACGCTGCACACGAACGACGCGCCCTCGACGCTCACGCGCCTCATGAACATGGGCATCGCGCCGTTCAACATCGCCTCCTCGGTGATCCTCATCACGGCCCAGCGCCTGGCGAGGAAGCTCTGCACCTGCAAGCGGCCCGTGGCGATCCCCGAGGAGGCGCTGCTGCGCGCGGGGTTCCGCGAGGAGGAGCTCGACGGCACCTGGCAGACGTACGAGGCCGTGGGCTGCGAGCTGTGCAAGAATACCGGCTACAAGGGCCGGGTCGGGATCTACCAGGTGATGCCGATCTCCGAGGAGATCGAGCGCATCATCATGAAGAACGGGACGGCCATCGACGTGGCCGACCAGGCGCAGAGGGACGGCGTCCGCGACCTGCGGCAGTCGGGGCTCCTCAAGGTGAAGAAGGGGCTCACCTCTCTCGAAGAGGTCGAGGCCGTCACGAACGAGTAGGGAGGACGGACATGGCAGCGTTGGCCAAGAAGGACTCGAAGGACGTCAAGCTCTACAGCTACTCGTGGAGCGGCAAGGACAAGAGCGGCAAGATCGTCAAGGGCGAGATGCGCGCCGGGGGCGAGCACGTGGTGATGGCCACCCTGCGCCGCCAGGGCATCCAGGTCGCCAACGTGAAGAAGCAGTCCATGCGCGGCGGCAAGAAGATCACCGACCAGGACATCACGATCTTCACCCGCCAGCTCGCGGTGATGATGAAGGCGGGGGTGCCGCTGCTGCAGGCCTTCGACATCGTCGGCAAGGGCCACGCCAACCCCTCGGTGGGCAAGCTCCTGCTCGACATCAAGACCGAGGTCGAGACCGGTTCCTCGCTGTCCACGGCGTTCCGCAAGTACCCGCAGTACTTCGACCAGCTCTTCTGCAACCTGGTCGGCGCAGGCGAGCAGGCGGGCATCCTCGACAGCCTGCTGGACCGCCTGGCCACCTACAAGGAGAAGATCCTCGGCATCAAGAAGAAGATCAAGGGCGCGCTCTTCTACCCCGTCTCGATCATCGTCGTGGCGCTCGTGATCACCGCGGTGATCATGATCTTCGTGATCCCGACCTTCAAGGACCTGTTCAAGGGCTTCGGCGCGGACCTCCCGGCGCCCACCCAGATCGTCATGAACATGTCCGACTGGTTCGTGGCCAACTGGTACATCCTGTTCCCGGCGTTGATCGGCGCGGTCTGGGCGACGCTCTGGTTCTACAAGCGCTCGGTCGCCATGCAGAACGCGGTCGACCGGCTGATGCTCAGGCTGCCGATCTTCGGCGACGTGATCCGCAAGGCCTCCATCGCGCGCTGGTGCCGCACGCTCTCGACGATGTTCGCCGCCGGCGTACCGCTGGTCGAGGCGCTCGACTCGGTGGCGGGCGCCGCGGGCAACCACGTCTACTTCGTGGCGACGAAGAGGATCCAGCAGGAGGTCTCCACGGGCACGGGGCTCACGGTCGCGATGCAGAACGCGAACGTCTTCCCCAGCATGGTGCTGCAGATGACGGCGATCGGCGAGGAGTCCGGTGCGCTGGACGCGATGCTCTCCAAGGTGGCCGACTTCTACGAGGCGGAGGTCGACGAGGCGGTCGAGGCCCTTTCCTCGCTCATGGAGCCCCTCATCATGGTCGTGCTGGGCGGCCTCATCGGCGGCCTCGTGGTGGCGATGTACCTGCCGATCTTCAAGATGGGTTCCGCGGTCTGACGGGGAGCCCGGGAACGCGGCGGGCGCGGGAAGCGATTTCCGCGCCCGCTTTTCTTTTGGGCTTCCGTCCTTCATAGACGACGAAATGGACCTCACGCCGCTGCAACACTCCCCCGCCCTGCTCGCCCTCGCGACGGGGCTCCTCGGCCTGTGCGTGGGCTCGTTCCTGAACGTCGTGATCCACCGCCTGCCGATCATGATGAACGCGGAGTGGCGCGCGGACTGCGCGGAGTTCGAGGGCCGCGAGGCGCCGCCCGCGGAGCGGCTGACGCTCCTCTTCCCGCGCTCGCGCTGCCCCTCCTGCGGCACGCCCATCACGGCGCTGCAGAACGTCCCGGTGGCGAGCTGGCTCGCCCTCGGCGGAAAGTGCGCCGCCTGCAAGGCGCCGATCAGCGCGCGCTACCCGCTGGTGGAGCTCGCGACGGGGCTCGCCTCCGCCTTCCTCGCCTGGCGCTTCGGCTGGGGGGCGGCGCTCGCCGCCGGCCTCGTCTTCACCTGGGCCCTCATCGCGGCTTCCGCCATCGACCTCGACACGCAGCTGCTGCCCGACCGGATCACGCTGCCCCTGCTTTGGCTGGGGCTCCTCGTGAACACGGGCGGGGTCTTCGTCGACCTGCGCTCGGCGGTGCTGGGCGCGGTGGGGGGCTACCTGCTGCTCTGGAGCGTCTACTGGGGGTTCAAGCTCCTTGCCGGCAAGGAGGGCATGGGCTTCGGGGACTTCAAGCTGCTCGCGGCCCTGGGCGCATGGACGGGGTGGCAGACGATCCCGCTCATCCTCCTCGTGTCGGCTACCTCGGGCGCGGCGATCGGGATCCTCGCCATCTGGCTCTCGGGCAAGGGGCGCGACACGCGCATCCCCTTCGGGCCCTACCTCGCCGCCGGCGGGATGGTGGCGCTGCTGTGGGGCCGCGAGGCCGTCGTCGCCTACCTCGGGCGCTTCCCGGCGTGAGCCGCCCCGTCGGGCTCACGGGCGGCATCGGCTCGGGGAAGTCCACGGCGGCCGGCTTCCTCGCGCGGCTCGGCGCGGTCGTGGTCGACGCCGACGAGATCTCGAGGGAGCTCACGGCGGCAGGCGGTGCGGCGCTGCCGGCGCTTCGCGAGGCCTTCGGCGGCCGGCTGGTGCCGCCGGGCGGGGCGCTCGACCGCGCCGCGATGCGCGCCCTCGCGTTTTCCGACCCGGTCGCCCGGGGGCGCCTGGAGGCCATCCTGCACCCGATGATCCGCGACGAATCGGCGCGCCGCCTGGCGGCGGCCCCCGGCCCCTACTGCCTGCTGGTGGTGCCCCTGCTCCTGGAGTCGGGCAGCTGGGCGCAGCGGGTCGAGCGGGTGGTCGTCGTGGACCTCGCCGAACGGCTGCAGGTGGAGCGGACCTGCGCCCGCTCGGGGCTCGCGCCCGCGCAGGTGCGGGCGATCATGGCCGCCCAGTGGCCGCGATGGCGCCGCCTGCAGGCCGCCGACGACGTGCTCTGGAACGGCGGCACGCCGGAGGAGCTGCGCACCCAGTGCGAGCGGCTCCATGGCCGCCTGGCGGCCGGGCCGCGGTGACGGGATTTGTCAAGGACGCTCGCCATGCCCCACAATCGGGCGATTCCGAAAGTCGACCCTCCCACCGGGGGCTGCGCGCGGCCGTGATCACCTACGAATATCCCCTGAACGAGCGCGTGCGCACGCTGCTCCGGCTGGAGGACCTGTACGACCGCGTCCACTTCTTCCTGCAGCACGACAGCCCGCACGACCACCACGCCTGCCTCACCGGGATCTTCGAGATCCTCGAGGTCGCGAGCCGCGCCGACCTGAAGAGCGACCTGCTGCAGGAGCTCGACCGGCAGCGCACCTTCCTCGACGCGCTTCGCGCCAACCCGGCCATCTCGGAGGAGAAGCTCGACCACATCCTCACCGAGATCGACCGCGCGTTCACGAACCTGCACGCGCTCTCGGGCAAGACCGGCCAGAACCTGCGCGAGAACGAGTGGCTGATGGCCATCAAGCAGCGCGCGAGCATCCCGGGCGGCACGAGCGAGTTCGACCTGCCCTCCTACCACTACTGGATGCACCGGCCGGTGGAGGCGCGCCGCGCCGACCTGATGGCGTGGATCCGGCCCATCGACCCCATCCACGCCGCGCTTTCGATCGTGCTCAGGGTGCTGCGGGAAAGCGGGCGCACGGTGTCGCTCGTGGCGACCCAGGGGGTGTTCCAGCAGGGCCCCGGCGACAAGCCCGCGCAGATGCTGCGGCTCGCGATTCCCGAGGCGCTCGCCTGCGTGCCGGAGATCAGCGCCAACAAGTACGCGCTCAACATCCGGTTCCTCGTCCCCGAGGGCGTGCAGAAGAGCCGGGTCTTCGAGCACGACGTGGCCTTCGACCTCTCGTTCTGCAACCTGTGACCGCGCCGGCCCCGAGGCCCGCCCGGCGCGTGGCCTGCCCCGGCTGCGGCGCGCCCGCGGTGTACGGCCCGGAGAACCCGTGGCGGCCGTTCTGCTCGGAGCGCTGCCGCGCCCTCGACCTGGGGGCCTGGGCCGCCGAGTCCTACCGCATACCCCTCCGGGAAGGCGAATCCGCGGCGCCCGACGAGGAAGCGCCGGGTGCCGCGGGCGGTTCCGGTACCCCCGACGAATAAGGTTTCTTTGCGCTACATCAAATGGTTCGGCTAGAATCCGGGGCTAGCCGATTCCCGTCCCGCATGTCGCTCCCGCCAGATCCGCCACCGCAGGTTTGGTCCGCGGTGCCCAACCGATCGCTGGGCCCGCCCGGGCGCAAGGCCTGCCTCGCGGCCATCGCGGCCATCACCCTCGCGGCCGCCGCGGGCGCAGCCGCCCTGGGAGCGTGGCTCGTCCTGCCCTTCGCCGGCCTGGAGGTCGCGCTCGTCGCGGCGGCCTTCCGGTTGTTCGCCCGGCACGACGGCGACTACGAACGCCTCGAGATCGAGGGCGGGCGGGTGCGGCTCAGGACGCGCCGGGCGCAGAGTTCCCAGGCGCTTGACGGCAACGTCGCCTGGGCGCGGCTGGTGGTGCGGGATTGGCCCGGCGAGTGCGGGCTGGAACTGAGATACGCGGGCAGGGCGGTGCCGTTCGGCCTCCTGCTCACCGAAGGGGGGCGGCGCGAATGGGCCGCGGAACTCGGGCGCCGGCTGCCGGTGACCCGGACATGAGAAGACAAGACTGACCAGACGATGGGCCTCGACATGATTCGCAAAGCTTCCCGAAACGCCGCCCTGGCGGCCGCCGCCCTCACCGCGAGCGCCGCGGCCCACGCCGCCTACGACGTGGACATCCTCCCGCCGGGCTCTCCCATCGCGCAGCAGATCTACGACCTTCACTGGGCGATCATGTGGGTCTGCGTCGTGATCTTCGTCATCGTCTTCGGCGCGATGTTCTACTCGATCTTCAAGCACCGGAAGTCGGTCGGCGCCAAGGCCGCGCACTTCCACGAGAACACGACGGTCGAGGTGATCTGGACCGTGATCCCCTTCGTGATCCTCATCGGCATGGCCTACCCGGCCACCAAGACCGTGCTGGAGATGAAGGACACCGCCAACCCCGACCTCACCATCAAGGTGACGGCCTACCAGTGGGCTTGGGAGTACGACTACCTGCAGGACGGCGTGAAGTTCAACTCGCTGCTCGCCACGCCGCGCGCGCAGATCGAGGAGTGGGAGAGGAAGGGCGAGGCGAAGAACCCCGACTACCTGCTCGAGGTGGACAACCCGATGGTGGTGCCCGCGGGGAAGAAGGTCCGCCTTCTCGTCACCTCCAACGACGTGATCCACGGCTGGTACGTGCCGCAGCTGGGCATCAACCAGTACGGCATCCCGGGCTTCGTGAAGGACACCTGGTTCAAGGCCGACAAGCCGGGCACCTTCCGCGGCCAGTGCAGCCAGATCTGCGGCAAGGAGCACGGCTACATGCCGATCGTCGTGGTGGCCAAGGCCCCCGAGGAATACGCCGCGTGGGTGAAGGAGCAGAAGGCGAAGTCGCCGCAGGCCGCCGCCCCGGCCCAGGTCGCCGCCGCGCCGTCCGCCGCGGCCGCGGCGGAGGACCCCAACAAGAAGTGGACTCCGGGCGAGCTGAAGGCGCTGGGCGAGAAGGTCTACGCCGCCAACTGCGTGGCCTGCCACCAGGCCACCGGCAAGGGCATGCCCCCCGCCTTCCCGGCGCTCGACGGTTCGAAGCTCGTCACGGGCGCCAAGGGCGCGCAGATCGCCCTCGTGCTCAACGGCAAGCAGGGCACCGCGATGGCCTCGTTCGCGCGGCTGAGCGACAGCGAGCTGGCCGCCGTCATCACCTACACGCGCACCGCCTGGGGCAACAAGGCGGGCGAGGTGACGCCCGCCGAGATCAAGGCCGCGCGCAAGGGCTGATGCGGCCCCGGCCACGACGAAACCCACGGATTCCAGGAAAGCGAAAGCACCCATGAGCGCTGCCACCCACGCCCAAGACCACGGCCACCACGACGACCACGCCCACCACCCGACCGGGCTCAAGCGCTGGCTCTTCACGACCAACCACAAGGACATCGGCACGCTGTACCTGTGGTTCTCGCTCACCATGTTCTTCATGGGCGGCGTGATGGCGCTGCTGCTGCGCGCCGAGCTCTTCCAGCCCGGCCTGCAGCTCGTGAACCCCGAGTTCTTCAACTCCCTCACCACGGTGCACGGCCTGGTGATGGTGTTCGGCGCGATCATGCCGGCGTGGGTGGGCTTCGCCAACTGGCTGATCCCGATGCAGATCGGGGCGGCCGACATGGCCTTCCCGCGCATGAACAACTGGAGCTTCTGGCTCGTGGTGCCCGCCGCGATCCTGCTGGTCGCCTCGTTCTTCGTGCCGGGCGGCGCCGCGGCCTCCGGCTGGACGCTCTACCCCCCGCTCATCATCCAGCAGGGCATCTCGATCGACATGACCATCCTGGCGGTGCACATCCTGGGCGCCTCCTCGATCATGGGCTCGATCAACATCATCACCACGATCCTCAACCTGCGCGCGCCGGGCATGACCCTCATGAAGATGCCGCTCTTCGTGTGGACCTGGCTCATCACCGCCTACCTGCTCATCGCCGTGATGCCGGTGCTCGCGGGCGCGGTCACGATGCTCCTCACCGACCGCCACTTCGGCACCTCGTTCTTCAACGCGGCCGGCGGCGGCGACCCCACGATGTTCATGCACATCTTCTGGTTCTTCGGGCACCCGGAGGTGTACATCATGATCCTGCCGGCCTTCGGCGTGGTCTCGGCGATCATCCCGGCCTTCGCGAGGAAGCCCCTCTTCGGCTACGCCTCGATGGTGTACGCGACGGCCTCGATCGCGATCCTGTCGTTCATCGTGTGGGGCCACCACATGTTCACGGTGGGCATGCCCGCCGCCGGCAACCTCTTCTTCATGTACGCGACGATGCTCATCGCCGTGCCCACGGGCGTGAAGATCTTCAACTGGATCGCGACGATGTGGCAGGGCTCGATGACCTTCGAGACCCCCATGCTCTTCTCGATCGGCTTCATCTGCCTCTTCACGATCGGCGGCTTCTCGGGGCTCGTGCTCGCCATCACGCCGGTGGACATCACGCTGCACAACACCTATTACGTGGTGGCGCACTTCCACTACGTGCTGGTCTCCGGCGCGCTCTTCACGCTCTTCGCGGGCGCCTACTTCTGGATCCCGAAGTTCACCGGCAAGATGTACAACGAGGGCCTGGGCAAGCTCCACTTCTGGCTCTCGGTGATCGGCTTCAACATCGCCTTCTTCCCGCAGCACTTCCTGGGGCTGGCCGGCATGCCGCGGCGCATCCCCGACTACGCGCTGCAGTTCGCCGAGTGGAACATGTGGTCGACCGTCGGCGCCTTCATCTTCGGCTTCTCGCAGCTGCTCTTCCTCTACAACATGATCGAGTGCATCCGCTCGAACCGGAAGGCGGCCGACAACCCGTGGGAGGGCGCGGACACGCTCGAATGGACGCACCTGCCCAGCCCGGCGCCGTACCACAGCTTCGAGACGGCCCCGGTCGTCAAGTGAGCGAAAGCCGCGCCATGGCAGAGCGCCACAAGCCCACGCCCGAGCAGCGGCGCCGCGCGCTGGTCTCGGCCATCGTGCTCGCCGCCACGGTCGTGGCGATCTACGCCACCTTCGTGCTCAAGTTCACGCGCTGATGGACGCCGCCCTCGCCGCCCAGAACCGCCAGACGATGACCAAGCTGCTGGTCATCGCGGTGGCCATGCTCGGCTTCGGCTTCGCGATGGTGCCGATGTACCGGCAGATCTGCGAGTCGCTCGGCATCACCCAGACGCGGGTGGTGGGCGCCACGAACACGCAGGTCGACGCGAGCCGGTCGGTAACGGTGGAGCTGCTCGCCTCGAGCGGCGGCCTGCCGTGGCGCTTCGAGGCGCTCGAGCGCGAGGTGAGGCTGCACCCCGGCCAGCTCGTGACCGTGAACTACCGCGTGGTGAACACGCTGGGCCGCCCCGTCACCGCGCACGCCGTCATGAACGCGGCGCCGTCCAACGCCGGGCGCTACATCGAGAAGCAGGCCTGCTTCTGCTTCTCCAACCAGAGCTTCGCGGCGGGCGAGGAGCGGGTCATGCCGGTGGTCTTCCTGGTGAGCCCGGAGGCGCCGAAGGACATGTCGACGATCTCGCTCTCGTACACCTTCTTCGAGCAGCCCGGGGGCGCGTCGTGATGGACGCCTTCAAGGCCGTGTTCTGGAGCTTCTTCGGCGTGAGGAAGAGGGCGGAGTACGACAAGGACGCGAAGCAGCTCACGCCGCAGGCCGTGATCGCGGCGGGGCTCGTCTCGGCGGCCGTCTTCGTGCTCGTGCTCTTCGGCATCGTGAAGCTCGTCACGCGGTAAGCGCAACGCATTCGAACCAGGCATACCAAGGGAGTCACATCGTGGGCAACGCACAACCTGGCGGCTACTACTTCGCACCCCCCTCGCACTGGCCCATCGTGGGCTCCTCGGCGCTGCTGCTGATGGCGATCGGCGGGGTCATGCTCATGAACGGCGTGGGCGGCGGCGGCTGGATCTTCCTCGCCGGCACGGCCATTCTCGTCTACATGCTCTTCGGCTGGTTCGGCACCGTCATCCGCGAAAGCGAGGGGGGGCTCTTCAACAAGCAGGTCGACATGTCCTTCCGCTGGAGCATGAGCTGGTTCATCTTCTCCGAGGTCATGTTCTTCGCGGCCTTCTTCGGCGCGCTCTACTACGCGCGCGTGTATTCGCTTCCCTGGCTGGGCGACGCGGACAACAAGCTGCTGTGGCCCGAGTTCAAGGCGCACTGGCCCTCGGCGGGCCCCTACCTGCCGCCGCAGTTCTCGGCGATGGGCGCGTGGGGGATCCCGGCGCTCAACACGTTCCTGCTGCTCTCCTCGGGGGTGACCGTCACCTACGCGCACTGGGCGCTGCGGATGAACAACCGCAAGGGGCTCATCCTCGGGCTGCTGGCGACGGTGCTGCTGGGCTTCACCTTCCTCGGGTTCCAGGTCTACGAGTACGTGCACGCCTACGCGGACCTTAACCTCAAGCTCACCACCGGCGTCTTCGGCTCGACCTTCTTCATGCTCACGGGCTTCCACGGGTTCCACGTGACGCTCGGGGCGGTGATGCTCACCGTGATCCTCATCCGCTCGATCAAGGGGCACTTCACGGCCGACCACCACTTCGCCTTCGAGGCGGTGGCCTGGTACTGGCACTTCGTGGACGTGGTCTGGCTGCTGCTCTTCGTCTTCGTCTACTGGGTCTAGGCCCGCGCGGGGCGCGCGGCCCCGCCCGGCGCGAGAAAGCCGCACCTCGGTGCGGCTTTTTTGCTAGAGGCGCCCGCCGGGCACGAGCCCGAAGAAGTACGATCCGATGAGGATCGCGAAGACGACCAGCGAGAGCACGATGCGGATGGTGAGCGAGACGACGGCGCGGTTGGAGTCGCCCTTGTCGCGATAGACGAAGAAGAGCCCCGAGAACAGGCTCGCGATGATGGCGAGGAGCAGCAGGATGACGACGATCTTCATGGCGGTCCGGCGCGCGCGCGGAGGGCGCGGGGGCCCATTCTACGCCCCCGGCCGGAGAGCGGCCCGGTGAGGATCGGCGCGCTCTCCTTCACGCCCCGGCCGGTGCCCACGGTCGCCGCCTTCGCGCTCGTGGCGCTCACGCTCTGGCTGGGCCAGTGGCAGGCGGGGCGCGCCACCGAGAAGGCGGGGCGGCAGGCGCTGCTGGAGGCGCGCGTGGCCGAGCCGCCCCTCGTGATCGCCGGCCGGGTCCGCGACGCCGAGGAGGTGCTCTTCCGGCGCGTGCGCGCGCTCGGGCACTTCGATGCCGCCGGGCAGGTCTTCATCGACAACCGCGTCCACGGCGGCCGCGCCGGGTTCCACGTGATCACGCCGCTCGCGCTGGGCGAGGGCGGGCCGTTCCTCCTCGTGAACCGGGGCTGGGCCGCGCGCACGGCGGACTATCCCGCGCCGCCGCAGGCGCCGGTGCCCGCGGGCGAGCAGTGGGTGGAGGGGCTCGCCACCATCCCGTCGAAGCGCTTCGTGGAGCTCTCCGGCGACACCGTCTCCGGGAGCGCGTGGCAAAACCTCTCCGTCGAACGCTACGCGCAGCGCACGGGCCGCGAGGTGCTGCCGGTGGTCGTGCTCGCCGACCCGCCGGCGCCGGGCCTGGCGGCGGTGACGGAGAGGCCGGACGCCGGCATCGCCAAGCACCAGGAATACTCGCTCACCTGGTTCTCGCTCGCCGCGACGGTGGCGGCGCTGTGGTTGGGCCTCAATTTCCGGAGGGTGAAGCCGTGATCCGCAATGCGCGCCTGAAGCTCGTGATCATCATGGCGCTCTTCGCCGCGCCCATCGTGGCCTCCTTCCTCGCCTACTACGTCTTCCAGCCGCGAGGCGGGGCAAGCTACGGGGAGCTGCTCATGCCGCCGGCCACGATCACCACGGCGCAGTTCGCGCGGCCCGCGGGCGGCGGGGCGTTCCGCTTCGAGGCGCTGCGCGGCAAGTGGATCCTCATCGCGTCCGACGCCGGGGCCTGCCCGCCCTCCTGCGTGGCCAAGCTCACGCTCATGCGGCAGGTGCGGCTCATGCTCGGGCGCAATTCCGGGCGGCTCGAGCGCGTCTTCGTGGCGGACGACACGACGCCGCTCGACCCGAAGGCGCTCGAGCCCTTCGAGGGCACCCTCGCCATCACGCCGCCCACCGGCATGGCGCTGCCGCTCGCGCCGGTGAACGACCGCGCGCACTTCTACCTGGTCGACCCCCACGGCAACGTGATGATGCGCTTCCCCGCCGACGCGGAGCCGCGCCGGATGTTCAAGGACCTCGAGCGCCTGCTGAAGGCCTCGCAGATCGGGTGAGCGACGGGCGGGCCAGGGCGCCGGAGGCCTGCTCCCGGCGGTATAATTGCCGACCGCCACGGCAGGCACCGCGGCCCCACACACAGGACTCTCCAGGAACGGAACCCACGCGATGACGGCACAAGCGATCCAGGGCGCGGTGGACGTGCTCGGCCAGTTCTGGCGGCTCACGAAGCCCCGCGTCGTCTCGCTCATCGTCTTCACGGCGGTGATCGGGATGCTGCTCGCCGCGCCGGGCCTGCCCCCGCTCGTGCCGATGGCCTACGGCACGGTGGGCATCGCGCTCGTCGCCGGCGCCGCGGCGGCCTTCAACTGCCTGGTGGAGGAGAAGCTCGACGCGGTGATGGCGCGCACGCGCGGGCGGCCGACGGTCGTGGGCTCGATCACCACGGCGCAGATCGTGCTCATGTCCGGGGCGGTGGGCGGCCTCGGCCTCGCGATCCTCTGGCACGCGGTGAACCCGCTCACGATGTGGCTCACCCTCGGCACCTTCGTGGGCTACGCCATCGTCTACACGGTGATCCTCAAGCCGGCCACGCCGCAGAACATCGTGATCGGCGGCGCCTCCGGCGCCATGCCGCCGGTGCTCGGCTGGGCGGCGATCACTGGCGAGGTGCCGTACCAGCCGCTGCTGCTCTTCCTCATCATCTTCGCGTGGACGCCGCCGCACTTCTGGGCGCTGGCCCTCTACCGCCGCCGCGAGTACGAGCGCGCGGGCATCCCGATGCTGCCGGTGACGCATGGCGTGGCCTACACGAAGCTGCACCTGCTGCTCTACACGCTCATCCTCGTGGCCACGACGCTGCTGCCCTTCGCCACCGGCATGGCGGGGCTCTTCTACCTCGGCTCGGCGCTCGTCCTGGACGCCGTGTTCCTGGTCTACGCGGTGGCCATCTGGCTCGCGTACACGGACTCGCTCGCCAAGCGCGCCTTCCGCTACTCCATCTTCTACCTCGCGGTCCTCTTCGCGGCGCTGATGGTCGACCACTACCTGCCGCTGCTGCTGCCGCGATGAGGATGAACCGACGCGCGCTCCTCGGCCTCGCGGCGGCGACGCTCGCGCTGGCGGGCTGCGACAAGCTGGTGCCGGGGTCGCGCACGCCGTTCAACGGCGTGGACATCACGGGGTCGGACCTGGGGCCGGATTTCCGGCTCACGGACCACAACGGCAAGGAGCGATCGCTCGCCGATTTCAAGGGCAAGGCGGTGGCGATGTTCTTCGGCTACACCCACTGCCCGGACGTGTGCCCGACGACGCTTTCGGACATGGCCAACGCCCTCAAGGCGCTCGGCCCGGACGGGCAGCGCGTGCAGGTGCTGTTCGTGACGGTGGACCCGAAGCGCGACACCCCGGAGCTGCTGAAGAGCTACGTGCCGGCGTTCAACCCGACCTTCCTCGGCCTGTACGGCGATGCGGCCGCCACGGCCAAGGTGACGAAGGACTTCAAGATCTACGCGGCGGAACGGCCCGGGAAGACGCCGGAGTCCTACACCGTGGACCACTCGGCGCAGACGCTCGTCTTCGACGCGAAGGGGAAGCTGCGGCTGATGCTCGCGTACGGCACGCCGGGCGACAAGATCGCCTCCGACCTGCGCATCCTGCTGAACTCCTGACGCCGCTCCGCCCCCCTCCCCCGGGGGGAGGGCCGGCGAAGCGCTAGCGCAGCGCGGCGAGGTGGCCCTTCATCTTCTGCAGCGCCTTGGCCTCGATCTGCCGGATGCGCTCGGCGGACACGCCGAATTCGTCCGCGAGCTCGTGCAGCGTCTTCGCGTCGCCCTCGGCGAGCCAGCGGGCCTTCACGATGCGGCGGCTGCGGTCGTCCAGCGCGGCGAGCGCGCGGGCGAGCCCTTCCGTCTCCAGCCCCTCGGACTGGCGGCGCTCCACGATCTCGGCCGGGCCCTCGGCGGCGTCGGCCAGGAAGGCGATGGGGCCGGGGCGGTCCTCGCCGTCCTCCGGCGCGGGGTCGATCGTGATGTCGTGGCCCTGCAGGCGCTGCTCCATCTCCACGACGTCGCTTTCCTTCACGGCGAGGGTCTTCGCGATGGTCTTCACCTCCGCGGGGCTGAGCGTCGCGGTGGAGCTCTTGAGGCTGCGCAGGTTGAAGAAGAGCTTGCGCTGCGCCTTGGTGGTGGCGACCTTCACCAGCCGCCAGTTGCGCAGGATGTACTCGTGGATCTCGGCCTTGATCCAGTGGATCGCGAACGAGGCGAGCCGCACCCCGCGGGTGGGGTCGAAGCGGCGCACGGCCTTCATGAGGCCGACGTTGCCTTCCTGGATGAGGTCGGCTTGCGGCAGGCCGTAGCCCATGTAGTTGCGCGCGACGGCGACCACGAGGCGCAGGTGCGAAAGGACGAGGTCGCGGGCGGCCGTGAGGTCGCCGGATTCCTTCAGGCGGCGGCCGAGCTCGACCTCGCGTTCCGCGGTGAGCAGCGGAACCGTGTTCACGGCCTGGACATAGGCTTCCAGGCTGGAAACGGGCGAAAGGGCGGGCAGCGTCACAGTCGTCATCAGGACATTCCTCCTTGGGAAGATTTTAGCACTCGCGGTATTGGAGTGCTAACCGCGCCGCGGGTTCCCCGTCAGGCGGCTTGGGAGAAGCGGCGAAGCTCCCGGGAGACCGAGATCCAGGCACCGGCGACGCCCAGCGCCACCACGGCGGCCACCGTGGCGATCAGGGCTTCCGGATCTGGGAAAAGTATTTTTATTTCATAGGCATAACTGGAAGTGAGCGCTGACAGCTCAGCGTTGAGCCAGGCGATCACCGCGGCCGCCAGGGCGATCGCCACGCCGCCAGCCGCCAGGCCCTGCAGCAAGCCGTGATAAAGGAAGGGCCGGCGCACGTCCGCGGCCGTGGCGCCGATGAGCTGGCTCACCTCGATCTCCTCCTTCATCGTCACGACCTGCAGCCGGATGAGGTGGCCGACGATGAAGAGCACGGCGGCGGCCAGCACGGCGGCGAGCCCCGCCAGCGCCCGGGCCGCGAAGCGCGTCCATCGCGAGATCTTCTCCGCCCACTCGAATTCCGCGGAGACCTGGTCCACGGCGGGGAGCGCCGCCCACTCGGCCCGCGCCGAGGCGAGGCGGGCGGCCTCGCTCGACCTCGTCCGCACCGAGAAGGCGTGCGGCAGGGGGTTGCGCTCGAGGTTCGCGAGCAGGTCCGCGAGGTGCGACGTGGCCTTCAGTTCCTCGAGGGCCTTGTCCCGCGGCACGAACCGCACGGAGGCCGTCTCGGGGTGCGCCCTCAACGCGGCTTCCACGCGCCGCACGTCGGCGTCAGTCGCCTCCAGGGCGAGGAACACATTCACGTGCGGGTCGGTGTCCAAGCCGGCCGTGGCGCGGGAGACGCTCTGCACCAGCGCGAAGGCGAGGACCGGGAGCGCGACGGCGAGCGCGATCACGGCCACGGCCACGGCGCTCGCCACGGGCTGCGCCGCCACGCGACGGCCCGCGTCGGCGAGGGCCAGGCGGTGCAGGCGCAGCCACGCGCTCACGGGGCGATCCTCCCGCCGGCGATGGCGACCCGCCGGCCGCCCAGGAAGGCGAGCGAGGACTCGTCGTGGGTCGAGAGCAGCACCGTCACGCCCACGCGGTTGAAGGAGAGGAAGAGCTCGAGGATGGCCCGCGAGGATTCCGCGTCGAGGTTTCCCGTGGGCTCGTCGGCCACGAGGATCGCCGGCCGGTTCACGATCGCGCGAGCGATGCACAGGCGCTGTTGCTCCCCGCCGGAGAGCGTGATGGGCATCGCGCGTTCCTTGGCGAGAAGCCCCACCTTGTCCAGCGCCGCGCGCACGCGGCGCCCGGCCTCGGCGGCGTCCGCGCCGGCAATGCGCAGCGGGAGCATCACGTTGTCGCGGGCGCTGCGGTCGAAGAGCAGCTTGTGGTCCTGGAACACGAAGCCGATGTTCCGGCGCAGCACCGCCAGCGCCGTCTCCCCCAGCGAGGAGAGGTTCTGCCCGTTCACGACGACGCTGCCGCGCGTGGCGCGTTCGATGCCGGAGGCGAGCTTGAGGAGCGTCGACTTCCCCGCGCCGGAGTGGCCCGTGACCACCACCAGCTCGCCCGCGGCCACCTCGAGCGAGACGTCGCCCAGCGCCTCGTGCCCGTTCGGGTAGCGCTTGGCGACCGCGGAGAACCGGATCATTCGAAGAGGGCGTCCACGAAATCCGCGGACGCGAAGGGGCGCAGGTCGTCGGGCTTTTCCCCGATGCCGATGAAGCGGATGGGCACGGGGTGCTCGCGCGCGATGGCGGCGAGCGCCCCGCCCTTGGCCGTGCCGTCGAGCTTGGTCACGATGAGCCCCGTGAGCGCGAGCGCCGCGTCGAAGGCCCTCACCTGCGCCACCGCGTTCTGGCCGGTGTTGGCGTCCAGCACGAGCCAGGTCTCGTGCGGCGCGGCCGCGTCGGCCTTGGCGATCACGCGCTTCACCTTGCGGATCTCCTCCATGAGGTTCATCTGCGTCGGGAGCCTGCCCGCCGTGTCGGCCAGCACCACGTCGATGCCCCTGGCGCGCGCCGACTGGATGGCGTCGAAAATCACGGCGGCGGAGTCGCCGCCCTCCTGCGACACGACCGTGACGCCGTGGCGCTCGCCCCAGGCCTGGAGCTGCTCGCGCGCGGCGGCGCGGAAGGTGTCGCCGGCCGCGAGGAGCACCGTCCGGCCCTGCGACTGGAAGAGCCGCGTGAGCTTGGCGATGGTGGTGGTCTTGCCCGCGCCGTTCACGCCTGCCAGCAGGATCACGAAGGGCTTCGGCAGCGCATCCGGCAGCGCCTTCTCGAGAGGGGAGAGCAGCGCCGCGAGCGCCGCGCGCAGCTCCGCCTCGAGCTGGGCGCCGTCCTCCAGGCGCTTGTCGTGCGCGGCCCTGCGCAGCGTGGCGATGAGGTGCGTGGTGGCCTGCACGCCGACGTCGGCCGACAGGAGCTGGGCCTCGAGCGCCTCGTAGAGCGCCTCGTCGATCTTCGGGTGGGCGCGGAAGACGCCCGCGACCTTCTTCAGGCGCTCGCCGGTGAGGGCGAGGCCGCGCTTCAGGCGGCTCTTCCAGTCCGTCGCGGGCGCGTCGGCCGGCTTCTTCGATCCGAGGGAGAACATGGCTTGCGGCCCGTTGCGCCGCGAGGGGAAAGGTCGCGAACATTTTACGGTATCATCGCCCGCGATGACCGCCGTGCGCCGAACCGCGACCGGGCCCGGTCCGGGCCGCCACGGCGCGGGGGCGAACCGCCTTCGCATCGTCGGGGGCCTGTGGCGAAGCCGCATCGTGCGCTTCCCCGACGCTGCGGGCTTGCGCCCCACCCCGGACCGCGTGCGCGAGACCCTCTTCAACTGGCTCGGCCAGCGCCTCGCGGGCCAGGCCTGCGTGGACCTCTTCGCCGGCAGCGGCGCGCTGGGCTTCGAGGCCCGCTCGCGCGGGGCCGCGCGCGTGGTGCTCGTCGAGCGCGACCGGCGGGTCTGCGAGCAGCTGCGCCGCACGGCGGCCGAGCTGGGCGGCGAGGGGATAGAGATCGTGAACGCCGACGCCCTCGCCTGGCTCGCGCTTCCGGGAGAGCGCTACGACGTGGCCTTCGTGGACCCGCCGTACGCCTCGGGGCTCGCGGCACCAGCGCTCGCCGCGCTGGAGGCGAGGCTCAACCCCGGGGCGCGGGTCTACGTGGAGGCCCCGGCCGATTTCGCGGCGCCTTCCGCGCGCTGGGCGCGGCTTCGCGAGGGGGCGGCAGGGGCCGTGCGCTTCGCGCTCTACGAATTCGCCGGCGCACCCGGTGGCAGCACCCCACAGGAAGCGAGCCCATGACCATCAAGCGAGCCGTCTACCCCGGCACCTTCGACCCCATCACCAACGGGCACGAGGACCTCGTGCAGCGCGCCTCGCGCCTCTTCGACGAGGTGATCGTGGGCGTGGCCCACAGCCAGGCGAAGCGCCCCTTCTTCTCGCTGGAGGAGCGCGTGGGCATCGCGAAGGAGGTGCTCGCGCCCTACGCCAACGTGAAGGTGCTGGGCTTCGCGGGGCTGCTCTCGGAGTTCGTGCGCGAGCACCAGGCGGGGATCATCCTGCGGGGGCTTCGCGCCGTCTCCGACTTCGAGTACGAGTTCCAGCTCGCCGGCATGAACCGCACGCTCGCCCCCGGCGTGGAGACGCTCTTCCTCACGCCTTCGGACAAGTACCTCTTCCTGTCGGCCACGATCGTGCGCGAGATCGCCGTGCTCGGCGGCGACATCACGGCGTTCGTGAACCCGATCACCGCCGCCCGCATGCGCGAGAAGATCGGGCGGCCCGGCGGCGGGGAGTAGTGCGCGCGTGGCCCTGAAGATCACCGACCAGTGCATCAACTGTGACGTCTGCGAGCCGGAGTGCCCCAACGGCGCGATCTCGCCGGGCCCCGAGATCTACGTGATCGACCCGAAGCGCTGCACGGAATGCGTGGGCCACTTCGACGCGCCGCAGTGCCGCGAGGTGTGCCCCGTGGACTGCATCCCGCTCGACCCGGACCACGAGGAGACGCGCGAGGCGCTGCAGGCGAAGTACGAGGGGCTTCTCGCCGCGGGAATCGCGAGGAAGCCGGCCGGCTGAACCCCTAGTGGGGCAGGGGGCTCGCGGCCTCCGCGAGCAGGCGCGCGATGCGCCCGTCGTGCGCTTCCCACTCGCGCCCGAGGCGCTCGCAGTCGGAGAGGAACTGCTGCAGGCCCCCGACGCGCTCGAGCAGGCCCGACTCCGCGTCGCGTATCCTCGCCATCCCCTCGATGCGGGCGTTGGCCTGCTCCTGGAAGGCGCCGACCTGCGCCTCGAGCGGCCGGATGAACGAGTTCATCCAGGTGCGCACCTCGCGGTCGGCGATCTCGAAGACGTGGATCGCCTTGAGGGCCACCGTGTCGAAGAAGAGCGCCGCGAGCGTGCGCCGGCCGCGCGTGAGCAGGCTCGTCGCGCTGCGGTAGTCGCGCGTGCAGTGCTCCTCCAGCCGGTCCAGCTCCAGCAGGAACCGGTCGGTGGAGAAGTCGGCCACCTCGACGGGCGCGAGGCCCCACGAGTCGGCGAACCGCTGGTTCACCGTGGCCATCATCGCCTTCACCTCGCCGATCACCTCCACGGCGCGCGTGATGCGCCCGCGCACCTGGGCGAAGTAGCCGTCGACCGCCTCCCCGATGCGCCCGCTGAACGGCGCGGAGAGTACCGCCGCGCGCGCCCTCAGGCCGGCTTCGCGCGCGGTGTTGGGGTCCAGCAGCTGCGCCAGCTCGTCGGCATGACGGTTGTGCACCGCGCGAAGCCCCGTGAGGGCGCTTCGCGCATCCTCGATGCGCGCGCGCTCGTCGGCGGCCTTGCGGCCCAGCGTCTCGACGAGCTTCTGGTTGCGGCCCTGGAGCTGCCCCAGCTCGCCCACCTGCTCCTCGACGAAGGCGCGGCGGCTCTCGAGCAGCGCGTGGGATTCGGCGAGCAGCGAGCGCACCTCGGCGCGCACGCTAGTCGCGTGGTCCTGGCGCCTCGACTGCACGAGGCCGCGGGCCAGCGCCTGCTCGAGGCGGTAGACGCGGCTCTTCGCGAGGGCGTCGCCATCGCCGTTGAAGCGCGCCTCCAGCCCCTGCCGCGCCGAAAGCGGGAAGACCTGCGTGGGGTCGATCCCGAGCGTCTCCGCGGTGGCGCGCACCTGGCGGTCGATCTCCGTGAGCACCTCGGTCTCCGGCCGCGCCCCGTCGCGCAGGCTGTCGATCTTGTTGAGCACCACGTAGCGCGTGTGCCCCTGCCCCTCCATGGGCTCGACGTGCTCGTTCCACAGGGAGAGGTCGGCCTGCGAGGGGCCGGTGTCCACCGACAGCATGAAGACGACGGCGTCGGCCTCCTGCAGGCGGTGCATCGTGAGCTCGGGCTCGCACGCGAGCGCCTCCAGCCCCGGCGTGTCGAGGATCGAGAGCCCCATCGAGAGGAGCGGGTGGGGCAGGTTCACGATCGCGTAGCGCCAGCGCGGGATCTCCACCCGCCCGCCGGAGCCGCCGCCGAGGCCGAGGTTCTGCGCCTCGGCCGCGGTCACGTTCTGCGTCTCGCAGAGCACGTCCAGCGCCTCGGCGAGCGACTCCGGCCGCCCGGGGTCCAGCGCGATCTCCTTCCAGCTGCCGGCGTCGGCGATGAACTCGCGAAGCGCCCGCGGGCTCTCGCGCGTCTCGACCGGGAGCACCCGGATGGAAGGCGCGCGCGTGGGGTCGTGGAGGATCTCCGTGGGGCAGATCGTCGTGCGCCCCTCGCGCGCCGGCAGCAGGCGCGTGCCGAGGTCGGCGAAGAAGAGCGCGTTGATGAGCTCGCTCTTGCCGCGCGAGACCTCCGCCACGAAGGCGACGGCGAGCCGGTCGGCGGCGAGCCGGCGCTCGAGGTGGGCGAGCCGCGCGGCGCCGTGCTCGTCGCCGAGGCGGTTCACGATCGCCCAGCGGCGCAGCTCCGCGAGTGCCGCGGCCATCTCGTCCCGCCACGCCTTGAGGGCGGCGAGGCCCGGCTCGAAGGCGCGGTGGTCCGGGAGGGTGCGCGGCGCGCTCATCGCTGGCAGGCCGCGCAGTAGTAGGTGGAGCGGCCGCCATGGCGCGTGGCGCGCACCGGGGCGCCACAGGCCGGGCAGGGCAGGCCCTCGCGCCCGTACACGGCGCACTCCTGCTGGAAGTGGCCGGGCTGGCCGTCGCTGCCGACGAAGTCGCGAAGCGTGGTGCCCCCGCGCGCGAGCGCCCGCGTGAGCGTCGCGCGGGCCTCCGCGGCGAGGCGGTCGTAGCGGCCGCGCGAGAGGCGCCCGGCGGGGCGCGACGGGTGGATGCACGCGGCGAAGAGCGCTTCCGAGGCGTAGATGTTGCCGATGCCGGTGACCACGTGGGCATCCATCACGAACTGCTTCACGGGAACGCGGCGGCCCTGCGCGGCGCGGTGCAGCCACTCGCCCCCGAAGGCCTCGTCGAAGGGCTCGGGGCCGAGGTCGCGGAGCAGCGCGTGCGTGGCGGGCTCGCGGACCCACAGCATCGCGCCGAAGCGCCGCGGGTCGTTGAGCCGCACGATCTCGCCGCTGTCGAGCGCGATGTCCACGTGGTCGTGGGGCCGCGCGGGAGCGTCGTGGCCCACGACGGTGAGGTTGCCGGACATGCCGAGGTGGACCAGCAGGTGGCCCTCGCCCACGGCGAAGAGGAGGTACTTTCCGCGCCGGCGGATGTCGCGAACGCGCTCGCCACGCAGGCGCCCTGCGAGGTCGCGCGGCACGGGCCAGCGCAGCCGCGGCTCGCGCACGACCACGTCGCGGATCCTTCGGCCCACGACGCGTGGGACGAGACCGAGGCGTGTCGTCTCGACTTCGGGAAGTTCCGGCATGGTCGGGGGCAGGGTTTTCCCCTTCGATTATAGGCCACCGCCGGAAACGGCCCGGCCGCGGCGCGGTCCAACGGGGCCGGCGCGCCCGTGGACGGGCCGCCGAAAAGTTCTATGATGGTCGGGCGCATGGGGCGCGAAGACGGCATCCGGAGAGACGGTCGATGGCGATGGGCAAGGCGGCACTGGCGGTGATCCTGGCGGCGGGCATGGCGGCGGCGTTTCCGGCGGCCGCCCAGGAGCGGCGCGCCTCCCCGCCCAGCCGCGAGGCCGCTATGTTCGAGTTCCTGGCGGCCGAGGTGGCCGCCCAGCGCGGCGAGACGCCCCAGGCGCTCGCGACGATGGCGCGGCTCGCCCGGGAGCTCGGCGACCCGCAGGTCGCGCGCCGCGCCGTGGAGCTCGCGATCCGCGCGCGCGCGCTGGAGCCCGCCCTCGAGCTGGCTTTCCTGCTGGTCGAGATGGAGCCCGAGTCCACGCTCGGTCGCGACCTCATCGCATCCCTGCTTGCGAGCCGCGGCGACGTCGCCAAGTCGCGCGAGACCATCGAAGCGTTCATGAAGGCGAGCGCCGACAGGCCGCTCCTCTTCACGCAGCTCGCCTACTACTTCGGCAAGTATTCCGACAAGGCCGCGGTGCTCGATGCCACGAAGGCGATCGCCGCCGCCTACCCCGACCTCGCCGAGGCACGCTATGCGCTGGGCGTGGCGGCGCTCGTCGCCGGGCAGCAGGAGCTCGCCAAGGCCGAGTCGGCCGCGGCGCTCTCGATGAAGCCCGGCTGGGCGCAGGCGGCGATCCTGCGCGCGCAGGTCCTCAAGAAGGACTCGCCCGGCGAGGTGATCCCGTTCTACCAGGCCTTCGTCGCCGCCAACCCCGGCGCGAAGGATGTCCGCCTGCAGCTCGCGCGCGAATACGCCGCGGCGCGGCGCAACGCCGAGGCGCGGCAGGAGTTCAAGGCGGTCGAGCGCCTGGCCGGGACGGACCCGCAGGTGCCCTACGCGGTGGGCCTCCTCGCCCTGCAGCTCGAGGACGCCGCCGACGCGGAGAGCGCCTTCCGGCGCGCGCTGGGCATGGGCCACCCCGACAGCGGCGCCGTGTACCTCGGGCTCGGGCAGGCGGCGGAACTCGCCAAGCGCCCCGACGAGGCGCTCGACTGGTACGGCAAGGTCGAGGGCGGCGACTGGGTGCGCGCGCAGATGCGCATTGCCACGCTCATCGCCAAGCGCGACGGCCTCGCCAAGGGCCGCGCCCACCTGCAGGCGATCGAGCCGCGCCGGCAGGAGGACCGCATCCAGATGATCCAGATCGAGGCGCAGCTGCTTCGCGACGCCAAGGCCTGGCAGGACACCTACGACGTACTCACGAGCGCCGTGGAGCGCTTCCCGGATTCGTTCGAGCTCCTCTACGACCGCGCCATGGCCGCCGAGCGCGTCGACAAGCTCGACGTGCTGGAGGCCGACCTGCGCCGCGTGATCGCGCTCAAGCCCGACTACGCGCACGCCTACAACGCGCTGGGCTACACGCTCGCCGACCGCACCAACCGGCTCGACGAGGCGTGGGAGCTCATCAACAAGGCCGTGAAGCTCGCGCCGGACGACCCGTTCATCCTCGACAGCCTCGGCTGGGTGCAGTACCGCCGCGGCGAGTTGGGCGAGGCGCTGAAGAGCCTGGAGAGCGCCTACAAGGCCCGCCCCGACCCGGAGATCGCCGCGCACCTGGGCGAGGTGCTGTGGAAGATGGGCCGCCGGGACGAGGCCGCGAAGGTGTGGAAGTCGGCGCTCAACGAGCACCCGGGCCACGAGACGCTCCTCGCGGTGATCCAGAAGTTCCAGCCCTGACCCCCACGGCTCGAACCCTTTTCCCGTGAAACGCCTCGCGAGCCTCGCCGCGGCGCTCCTCCTCGCGGCCTGCGCCGCCGTGCCGCCCGCGGCCATCCCCCTCGACGGCATTCCCGCCGCCTTCGAGATGAACGGGCGGCTCTCGGTCGCGCAGGGCGGGCAGGGCGAGATCCTGCGCGTGCGCTGGCAGCACGCGCCGGCGCTGGGCGTGTGGGTGCTGGCCACCCCCGTGGGCACGGAGGTGGCGCGGATCGAGCGCACGGCGCGCGGGCTCACGGTGCAGCGCCCCGGCGCGCAGCCCGTCACCGCCTCGAGCTTCGCGGAGCTCACGGAGAACCTCCTGGGGGCCCCGCTGGATGAGCGGCTGCTGGTGGCCTGGCTGCACGGCCGCCCCTTCGCCGGCCCCGAGGGGTGGGACGTGACGATCGACGAATCGCGCGCCATCGGCGAGACGACGCTCGCCCGCCGCCTCACCGCCCGGCGCGAGGAGGCGACCGTGAAGCTCGTGGTCGACGACTACCGGGTGCTCGCCCCATGAGGCTCCCGGGCCCCGACTACCCCGCGCCCGCGAAGCTGAACCTCTTCCTGCACGTGGTGGGGCGACGCGCGGACGGCTACCACCTGCTGCAGAGTGCCTTCGCCCTGATCGACGCGGCCGACCGCCTGCGCTTCGCCGTGCGCGAAGATGGCGCCATCCGCCGGGCGAGCGAGCTCGCGGGCGTGCCCGCCGAATCGGACCTCGTGGTGCGGGCCGCCCGCCTCCTCCAGGCCGAGGCGGGCACGCGGCTGGGCGCCGACATCGAGGTGGAGAAGAACCTCCCCCTGGGCGGCGGGGTGGGCGGCGGCAGCTCGGACGCGGCCACCACCCTCCTCGTTCTCAACCGCCTTTGGGCCACCGGGCTCGACCGCGACGCCCTGCGGGCCTTGGGCGCCCGCCTCGGGGCCGACGTCCCCTTCTTCGTCTTCGGGCGCAACGCCTGGGTGGAGGGGGTCGGCGACCGCCTGACCGCCCTGGACCTGCCGCCGGCCTGGTACCTGGTGCTCGTGCCCCCGGTCGCGGTGCCCACGGGCGAGATCTTCGCCGCCCCCGAATTGACCCGGGATACGGAACCCCTTAAAATCGAAGACTTTTCGGCGCACCTGGCCCCGGGCCGATTCCGGAATGACCTGGAAGCGGTCGTGGCCGCCAAGTACCCCGTGGTCCGCGAGCACCTCGAGTGGCTCGCCGGCCAGGGCGGCGGGCGGCTCACGGGCTCCGGCGCGTGCGTCTTCGCCCGGTTCGGGGACCGGGCATCCGCCGAGGGGGTGCTCGCGAGGGCCCCGGGCGGGATGAAAGGATTCGTCGCGCGGGGCCTCGAGCACCACCCCTTGCGCGACCTGTAGGGCAATACCCGCGGCCGGGAAGCGCCGGGCGCGGGCGCAAGGGGAGTCGCCAAGCTGGTTAAGGCACTGGATTTTGATTCCAGCATGCGAAGGTTCGAATCCTTCCTCCCCTGCCAACCAACCGGTGCACGGTGAATCGGGAACAGAGCGCGATGCCTTTCGACAACCTGATGGTGTTCACGGGCAACGCCAACCCGAAGCTCGCGCAGAAGGTCTCGCGGCACCTCAACGTGCAGATGGGCAAGGCGAGCGTCTCGAAGTTCAGCGACGGCGAGATCATGGTCGAGCTGCTCGAGAACGTGCGCGGCAAGGACGTCTTCGTGCTGCAGTCGACCTGCCAGCCGACCAACGACCACCTGATGGAGCTCATGATCATGGTGGACGCGCTGCGGCGGTCGAGCGCGGCGCGGATCACGGCGGCGATGCCCTACTTCGGCTACGCGCGGCAGGACAGGCGGCCGAGGAGCGCGCGGGTGGCGATCTCCGCGAAGGTGGTGGCCAACATGCTCACCTCGGTGGGCGTGAACCGGGTGCTCACGATGGACCTGCACGCGGACCAGATCCAGGGGTTCTTCGACATTCCCGTGGACAACGTCTACGCGACGCCGATCCTGCTGGGCGACCTGTGGAAGCACGGCTACCGGAACCTCGTGGTCGTGTCGCCGGACGTGGGCGGCGTGGTGCGGGCGCGGGCCATCGCCAAGCGGCTGGAGAGCGACCTCGCCATCATCGACAAGCGCCGTCCGCGGCCGAACGTGGCCACGGTGATGAACATCATCGGCGACGTGAGCGGGCGCACGTGCGTGATCATGGACGACATGGTCGACACGGCCAACACGCTGTGCGAGGCCGCGCGGGCCCTGAAGGAGCACGGCGCGGAGCGCGTGGTGGCGTACTGCACGCACCCCGTGCTCTCGGGCCCGGCGGTGAGCCGACTCGAGGCGAGCGTCATCGACGAGCTGGTGGTGACGGACACCATCCCGCTGCGGGCCGAAGCCGAGGCCTGCAGGAAGATCCGCCAGATCAGCGTCTCGGAGCTGCTCGCCGAGACCATGCGAAGGATCTGCGAGGAGAGCTCGGTGAGCTCCCTCTTCGTGGAGTAGCCAATACGCTTCGCGCCCGGCGACGGGGGCGGGCAACGGGGTGAGGGGGCCGCTTCCCCCTCGAAGGGCGGGAAGCCTGGTCGCGGGCCCCCGCCACAACTGGAGTGAACATGAAGATCGACATCAAAGCCGAACCGCGAAGCCTGCAGGGAACGGGTGCGAGCCGCCGCCTGCGCCGCGAGTCCAAGGTGCCCGGCATCCTCTACGGCGCCGGCAAGGACGCGCAGCCCATCCAGCTCGACCACAAGGAGCTTTTCTTCAAGCTGAAGACCGAGGCGTTCCACTCCTCGATCCTCGA
>Ga0209476_10000266_pt1 | contig 35513 bp, 39 predicted proteins | sample KloWWTrecipitate_FD_187179 | JGI IMG/M metagenome (GOLD analysis project Ga0209476, IMG submission 187179) | Active sludge microbial communities from Klosterneuburg, Austria, studying microevolution and ecology of nitrifiers - Klosterneuburg... | ecosystem: Engineered > WWTP > Aerobic digester... | reverse complement strand
GCTGCCCCGGCCCTCACCCGCCCCCGCCGGGGCGTTCATCCCGCCATCCGGCAGCGTTCCATCCAGCCGCGCAACACCCGAGCCCGCCACGTCGCCTGCCGCACCCCCGGAGGAGACTCCCACCCCGGCGGCATCGCCCACCACACAGGCGGCCGCTCCCACTCCCCCCCCGACCTCCACGGCGCCCGCGCCATCACCCACTCCGAACCCGTGGAACATCCCCACACCCCCACCCTTCCCACCGCACCCGGATGGCTGGATCCAGCCGCTTCCGCCCACGGAAGGCTAGGTACGTCGCTTCAGGGCAGGTCCCGGCCGCCATCGAGCACCGCCTCGAGCATATCGCCCGGCGGCCCAAATCCGAGGCGCTCGTACAGCGAGCGGCTGCGCTCCGTTGGCCAGAGGATTACCGAGTCCACGCCCTCCCGGCGGCAAAACTCCATCGCCGCCAGCACCAGCGCCTCGCCCGCTCCCGCCCCGCGCGCCTCCGGCCGGACATACACATTGGTCACATAGCCGTGGATTTCCCGCTCCGCCCCCGGGTTCGGGATCTTCTCGATCAGCTGGAGCCAGGCATGCCCGCCAATCTCCCCCCGGCCCGGCGTCACCCAGCAGCGCCAGCCCGAATCTTCGGCCAGCCGTTCCTCCATCCAGGGAGCACACCGCCTGACGAACGCCGCCATGTCCTCTGCCGCCGCATTGAGCCCCGCCCTGAACTCGTAGCGCAGCCGGGCCAGCTCCCCGGCATCAGCGGGAGTCGCCAATCGCACATCAACCACGCGCGCAGTATGGCACCGGGCGTGTTATCGCCGCTCGCCTACTCGTCGTCCAGCGCCGCGCTCAGCCGCTCGGTCGCGAAGTCCACGAACCACTTCGCCTGTTCGCGCGTTGGGCCCGACTTTGGCCGGCCCCGGTGCTCGCGAAGCGCAATCTGCACGATCATCGGCCGCCTCCGCTGCTCGATCATCCAGCGCGCCCCCTCGAACTTGCTCACCAGCTCGCCTGTATCGGCATACTGGATCGCCCGGCACGCATTCAGGATCGTATAGGCCGGTGTCGCGTGCTCATACGCCCACACCAGCTCGTCCAGCATTGCCTCCAGCACCCATGCCCGGTCGATGAGCGGGAAGACCTCCTCCGGTGGAGGCCCCAGGCGCGCAACCCCGCGCGCCCGGCAGACTGTGTAGTGCAGGACCAGGTCCGGGTCGCCCGGGTGGCCGCGCCCATCCACGAACTTCCGGTTCCCCGGGACCGTGCACACGTGCAGCTCAAATGCCGGTGATTGGCTTGGCACATTCAGCGATTCGTCCGTCACCACCGTCAGCTCCAGCCCCGCACCAGGACATGGCATCTCCGGGTCCAGGAGATCCTCCCCGACCTTCCGCCGTTCCTCATCCGTCAGCTCGCGCGTTGTTACCGCCAGCATGTCGATGTCGCTTGCCGGGTAGACAAACGCATCCATCGCCGCCGACCCGTGGACGTACACGCCCAGCAGCGCATCGCCCAGCGCGCCCTGCAACCTCCGCGTTACATCCTTCGTAAACCCGATGACCTTCCGGTTCGCTTCCATAAACGCTATCCCAGTCTGTTACGTCGCAAGAAGTCCAAAACTACCCTGCTCACTTTGTCCCGGTGCTCGCCCATGTACCCGTGTCGTCCGACATCGACCAGGTACTGCTCTGCGCCCGGTATGCGTTCCGCCAGCCGCGGAGTGTTGGCCGCTGGTGCCTTCAGGTCTTCCGTCCCACAAATCACCAGAACAGGCGCCGTCATCTCCGCCAACCGGTCACGGCTATCGTGCCCCTCATCGGCGGGGTAATGCAACTTTCCTTCGCTCGCCCGCCCCTGCCGCGCCGCCGCCTCATCCTCAGCCCCGTCTCCGTCGCCCATGTCGATCGCGCTCGAACACCCCAGCACGATCGCCCCGGTGCGCTCCGGGTGATCGATCGCCAGCCACTGGCACACCTCCCCGCCCTCAAGCACTCCGAACAGGTGCGCGCGCCGCAGACCCAGGTAGTTGAGCAACCCGAGCGCATCGCCCGCTATCGCGCGCGCTCCGCGGGGCTGCTGCCCTACCGGATCGCTGCTCCCCGTGTCCGCGTGGTCATACACAATCACCTGGTGCTGCCCCGTGAAGTCCCCCCGGACAGCGTCCCAGCTGTGGTGATCCTGCCCGCGCCCCGCCACCAGGAGCAGCGGTTCTCCCGAACCGTGTACCTCGTAGTACAGGTTGATACCGTTGCAACGCGCCAAAGGCATTGCGGAAACCTACTCGAATGTGGCGAAACCGGCAACGTTTCCTCGAATCACCCGCGAAAAAGGGGCCACCGGAAACGGTGGCCCCTCGTGAATAACCGCCCGGCCGGCTACGAATGGAGCGCTGCCGCCACCTCTGGAAGCCCGAGCGATTCGAGCTTCGCCTTCGAAGGCTTGCACGTCTCGGTATCCCAATCGCACGCCTTCAGGAAGTCGATCTCAAGACGCTCCGTGTCGAGCTTGATGCCCGCCAGCGGCCCGGCATGCGTCGCTTCGGTGGTCTCGCCGGTCACCCGCGTCGGGACAGCCCGCTTCCGCGGGTTGCCGCCCTCGCGCACCTCATAGGCCATGCGCATGTTGGCGACACGCTCACCGATCGCCATCATCTCGTCGAGCGTCATATCCCAGCCCGTCACCGCGTTGAACCACGAAGGCATGTTCGCCGTGTTCGCCGCCATCATCACGAACTGGCACATCCCGCCCGAGTTCACCACGTGCATGTACTCGCTCGCGCCCTTGTGGTGCTCACCGCGCCCGCTGTAGTCCGTTTTGTCCGTCGGCCCCGGCGGGATCTTGCCGAGCCGCTTGTTCCCTTCGTACTGCGTGTGCCGCGCCGGCGTCGGATCGAGCTTGTACGTCGCGTGGTACTCCGGCTGCAGCTTCGGATCGTGCATCGGGAGCTCCTGGCCGCCCACGTGCATCGCGTGGGCTTCCGCCCCGCGGCCAAGCCGTTCCGCCGCAACCTTCACGCCGTCGGCGAACACCGCGCCGATGCCGCGCCGCTCCCCCATCATCTTCAGCATCCCGATGACGGCATCCGCGCTGCCCCAGTTCAGCTCCAGCCCATCCGTATCCTCCTTCGTGAGGATCCCGTTCTGGTAGCACTCGATCGCCATCGAGATCGACCCGCCCGCGCTGATCACGTCCAGCCCATACTCGTTGCACAGGTGGTTCGCGTAGATAAGCGCATCCGGGTCCGCCATCAGGTTCATCGTCCCGAACGAGCCCATCGCCTCGTACTCCGGCCGGTGCGTGTGGTGCGGATAGGGGTACTTCTCGTTCGTCGATTCGATCGACTCCGCGCCACATGCCACCGGGCAGCGCCAGCACCCGTAGGACTTCTCCATTTTCGGGTTGATCGCCGATCCCCCGTTGATCTTCCCGCTCACTTCCGGCGGGAAGTCCACGATCCCCACGCCGCCCCAGTTCTTCACCGGCGAGTCGCCGTTCAGCGCGCTCATCGCCGTGATTCCCGTGGTGCCGAACGTGTGGAAGAAATCCTTCAGCGGCTTGACGAACTCGTCCAGGTTCGTCCGCAGCATCTTGATCGTCTCTGGCGTCTGCCCGATTACCTTCCGGTCCGTGATCGCCACGACCGCCTTCAGGTTCTTCGAGCCCATCACCGCGCCCACTCCCGAACGTGCCGCAAGCCGCCCGTGGTCGTTGCACACCCCGCTGATCAGCGAAAGCGTTTCGCCCGCCGGCCCGATGTTCGCCACGCTCGCCCGCTTCCCGTGCCGCGCCTTCAGGAACGTCTCGTTCTCGATTGCGCCCTGGCCCCACTGGTCGCCGGCGTCGCGCAGCTCAACCCTGTCGTCTTCGATGACCAGGTAGACGGGCTTCGCGGCCTTGCCGAAGAACATGATCCCGTCCCAGCCCGAAAGCTTCAGCACGCCGCCGAAGTCTCCGCCGCAATTCGCATCGCCCCAGCCGCCGGTCAACGGGCTCTTGCACACCACCTGCCACCGCTGCCCGAAGAGGGGCGTGCCAGTCAGCAGCCCGGCGAACATCCCGAGCATATTCTCCGGCCCTAGCGGTTCGGCCCCCTTCGGAACCCGGTCCCAGAGCATCCGCGCTCCAATCCCGTATCCGCCAAGGTATTTCCGGTACAGCGATTCATCCGGCCGCTCGATCGTTATCTCCCCCGTGGAGAGATTCACGTTCAGCATCTTGCCGGTATAGCCCTTTTCGGCGATTGCCCCGCCGGTCGCGCCTGTAGTCAAAACGTCATGCCTCCCGGGGGCACGGTTTCCCCGCGCCCTCTCTGCTGCCTGCATGGTACGAGGTTCCAAAACCGTCGCAATATGCTCAGGGCGGCATAGCGGAGCCCGCTTACCGCTGCTCCCCCGGGGCCGCCCCCTGCCGCGCAACCCCTTCCGCCGGTGGGTGGCCCTGTGGCCGCGAAAAGATGTGCGCCCGCACCTGCCACCGGCCCCCCTGGAACCGGATGTGCGGCGCCACCGCATCTCGCTCCCGTGGCGAAACCCGCCAGAGCCGCGCCGCTACTTCTTTGTCAAAATGCCAGCGCGTCTCCACCACCCGGAAACCCAGCGCCCGATACGTCCGGTGCGCCCGCTCCGCGTACCCGTTCGATGTCAGCGTGAAATCCGGCCCCGGGTACTCCTCCTCCAGCCAGCCCATCACCGCCGCAAGCATGCGGCTCGCCACGCCCCTCCCCTGGTGCTCGGGAGGCACATGCACGCCCCACAGGTACAGTCCCGTCGCATCCCGTAGATTCACCGCCACCCGGCCCACCGCCACCCCGTCCTCACACGCCACCAGGTACCGGTGCCGCCCCTCCTCCCGCGTTTTCGCCAGCATGGCCGCCGCCTGTGGCGGGTCCGAAAGGTGCGAAAGATCGAACGCATGGTAGGGAAACCCATGCTCGTGCCACGCAGCCATCTGCCGCACAAGGTCCTCATCCCACGGCCGCAGGACAAGCCCCTCGCCCGCGATCACCCGCAATCGTGCCACGTCGCCCATGCGTCTCCTGGCCTGCCTGGCAGTCCGCCCAGTATATCCGCTCCGGCCCTACTCAAGCCGCCGATCGTTTTCCTGCCAGGCCGCGTCGTTCAGCGCCATCAATCCCCCGGAGACCAGCGAATGCCCCCCCAGCAGCACCGGGACGGCCGCCGCCGCTGCCGCCGCCGTAAACCGCCGCAGGAACCCATCCTCAATCGCCCCGGCCGCCAGCAGGTCGCTCTGGAACCGGTCCTCGCGTGCCGGCGTGATCCCCAGGTGCGCTTCGATCACCCGCGTATCGATGACCAGCGCGTCCCCCAGCTCTGCCATCCGCTGGAAGAACCGCTCCGGGCCGACCTCCTCGATCAGGAACCCCAGCACCGACCGCGCCCGGTGTCCCGGCCCCGCCGCGGCCATCCCCCGCTCCTCGCTGATGATCCGCACCCGGCACGCGGTCTCGCGTTCCAGGTATTGCCACGCCTGGCTCCCCACCCTGCCCGCCACCAGCACCTCGGCCGTCCGGTCGCATAAGAAAGGCATCAGCGCCCGGTACCGCCTGGCCGCTTCCACCGCGGGCAGCGCCGCCTCAGCCAGCCCGGGCGCCAACCCCTCGGCCAGCGAGAGCACCGCCAGGTCTGACGGTGTGTCCAGGTCGAATTGCGTCGCTGTCGTCCGCGGGAGGATGACCGGCGCCAGCCCCGCATCGTCGCGCAGCCGCCGTGGCAGCACGTTGTCGCGGGCGAACTCCCCGCAGCGCTCGATTGCCTCCCCCGGCGTCCACGCCGTCAGGTCGGCCGAAAAGAAGTTGTTGGTGACGAAGCGGGCGTCGCGCGACTCGAGCTGCTCCACCACCAGCCGGAACTCGTCCACACCCAGCAGCGGCACCGACCCCGATCCCATGACCGCCGGCTTCTCCAGCCCATAGCGCCTGACGATCCCGCGCAGCCGCGCCGCGAAGTCGAACGCCTCGCCCGGCACGTCGGTGTCGAACAGCAGCCCCGGAAACTCGGGCTCGAATGCCCCGGGGTCGTCGGTCGCGATGATCACCGCCTCGAATCCCGCCACCAGCGCGGAACGGGCCGTGTTGCGCGCTGCCGCAACACGCGCCGCGGCCATCATCCGCTCGGCAGCCCCGTCCCCGGTTCCCCCGTGGAAGATCACCAGCACTGGCCGTTCGTAGGTCATGCCTACAGCGTACGGCTCGTGGCCCGTGGCCGCGATGGATTGGCGCTGGCTGGTTCCGCTGCGCCGCTCGCGTCGCAATCGCGACACCACCTGTCGCGGTCACCGGCTATCCATAACCCGCTACCTCCGTGAATCTCGTATCAAGCTTCCCCCGACAAGACGATAACCAATGGTTCGGCTATCCTGATTGGTCTACGGTGCCACCGGGATTGCACCGGGCGGGTTACCTCACCCCGCCGAGTCCCGGCCCGGCCATCCCGAACCCTGGAGTCAGTATGAAAGTCGTCTTTTTCGAAGACGTGGAAGGCACCGCGCAGGTCGGTGAAGTGAAGGAAGTCAAGAACGGCTTTGCCCGCAACTTCCTCCTGCCTCGCGGCGTCGCCGGCGCCACCACCAAGGACAACCTCCAGCGCGCCAACTCCCTCGCCCAGAAGGAAGTCCGCCGCCAGGAAAAACTCGATGGCGAGGCCCGCGGCATCTCGACCAGGCTCGACGGCTACACCGTCACCCTCGAAGCCCGCGTCGGCGAAACGGGCCGCCTCTTCGGCTCGATCACCAACCGCGACATCGCCGAGGCGCTCACCGCGAAGGCCGGCGTTGAGGTCGACCCCCACATCGTCCTCCTGCCCGAACCCATCCGCGACATCGGCCCCCGCCCCGTCACCATCAAGTTCACCCGCAACGTCACCGCCGAAGTGACCGTCGATGTCGTGCCCGACGAGGCATCGAAGCCCGTCGTCGAAAAGCTCATGGCCGAGCGTGCCGCCCAGGCCGAAGCCGAAGCCAGGGCCGCCGCCGAGGCGAAGTACCGCGCCGAAGCCGAGGCAAAGGCCGCCGGCGCCTCAACTGCCGAAGCCGAAACTGAACTCGAAGCCGAAACGGCTGAATAACCCCGGAAAGGAGGACGACAGGGACCGGTCCGTCTCGATGCCGCGCACCGTTGCGTTGCCTGCCCCCGGTCTCCTCCTTTCCGAATGACCCTCGCTCAACTCGAACGCCTGCCCCCGCACGATACCGAGGCCGAAGAGGCCGTCATCGCCTCGCTCATGGTCGATTCCGAGGCCATGCTCGCCGTCGTCGGCATCCTCAAGCCCCACGATTTCTTCCGCGAAAAGAACGGCTGGATTTACGACGCCTGCGTCTCCCTCTGGAACCGCGATGAAGTCGTCAACCAGATCACCGTCGCACACGAGCTCGCCACCCGCGATCAGCTCGAAGAAGCCGGCGGCCAGACCTACCTCTCCGATGTCATCCGCCACCTCCCCACTTCTCTCGGCGTCGAGTTCTATGCCCGCATCGTCAAGCGCGATGCCACTTACCGCGGCCTCATCCACGCCGCCACAGGCATCCTCCAGATGGCCTACGAGGCCCCCGCCGAAATCGATACCGTCTTCACCCGCGCCGAAGACCTCATCCAGCGCCTCCGCGGCGGCGAAAACTTCCGCGATTTCGTCCACATCCGCCAGCTCCTCGATGCCTACCTCGACCAGGACCCCGATGAGATCGAACGCATCGAGCTCTCCGCCATCCGCACCGGCTTCAGCGACCTCGATACCCTCCTCACCGGCCTCAAACGCTCCGACCTCATCATCGTCGGCGCCCGCCCCAGCGTCGGAAAGTCAAGCTTCGCACTCGGCATCGCCCGCAACGCCGCGGTCATGCAGAAGGCCAACGTCGCCGTCTTCTCCCTCGAAATGTCCTCCGAACAGCTCGCCATCCGCCTGCTCTCATCTGAATCAGGCGTCGATAGCAGCCGCCTTCGCCTCGGCCAAAACACCGAGATCGAGGAGCGCCGCGTTGTCGCCGCCGCCGCCCGCCTTTCCGAAGCCAACATCTGGTTCGATGACTCCCCGACGCTCTCAGCCGCCGAACTCCGCGCAAAGGCCCGCCGCCTCGCCGGCGAATCGAAGCGGCTCGACCTCATCGTCATCGACTACCTCCAGCTGATGCAGGGCGAAGGCTCCAGCGGCCGCGAAAACCGCGTCCAGGAGATCAGCTATATCTCCCGCACACTCAAAGGCCTCGCGCGCGAACTCGACGTCCCCATCGTCGCCCTCGCCCAGCTCTCCCGCGCCATCGAAAACCGCCACCCGCGCACCCCCATGCTCTCCGACCTCCGCGACTCGGGCTCGATCGAGCAGGACGCCGACATCGTCATGTTCCTCAGCCGCGAAGAGATGTACACCAGCCCCGAACAGTGGGCCCAGCAAAATCCCGACCTCCCCGAGAGCGCCTACCCCAAAGGCGTCGCCCAGGTCCACGTGGCCAAACACCGAAATGGCCCGACCGGCATCGTCGAGCTCCGCTTCCGCGAACGCCTCGCCAGGTTCGAAGACTGGGTCCTCCGTACCGATGACATCCAGGACTGATCCCTTCACCGGCTTCCCGGGTATCGGCAAGGCTACTGCCATACCCAACCTCTTCTTCACTGCCGTCCTCCCGGAGCTCGGATCGCCCTCCGCCCTCCTCGCCTTCCTCTGGGTCGCCCGCCTCGTCCAGGATCAGCGCTCCGAAGCCCGCTGCGTCTCGGCGGATGAAATCTGGGCCAACGATTTCGCCCGCCTGTCGTTCGAAAACCTCGCCAGCGGCCGCCAGTCCCTCAATGATGGACTGCTCGAATGCTCCCGGGCCGGTGCCCTCCTCGGCCTCGAACTTAGCGGCGGAGGCGGCCGTGAACAGGTCTTCTTCCTCAACAACCCCGGGTCCCGCCGCGCCCTCGCCCGGGCCCGCTCGGGCGCCCTCCCCATCCGCCCCGAAACCGCCGCCTCCCCCATCCCCATCCCCGAAGCACGCCCCGGCATCTTCCGCCTTTACGAAGAACACATCGGCACTATCACCCCCATGATCGGCGATAGGCTCATCGAAGCCGAAGCCACCTACCCGCCAGAATGGATTGAAGACGCCTTCCGTGAGGCAGCCGAACTCAATATCCGCAACTGGCGCTACATCGAGCGCATCCTGCGCACCTGGACAGAGGAGGGACGCCCCGGTGAAACGGCTGGAAGAGATTCTTTCGAAGACCAGAAACGCCGCTACCTCGGTGGAAGCCTCGGCCACGTCGTCCGCTACCGCTGACCCGGCCACCCCCCAGTGCTCCATCTGTGGAGGCGCCGGGTTCGTTCGTCGCCCCTATCCGGTCGACCACCCCCGCTTCGGCAAAGCAGAGCCCTGCGATTGCATCCTCGCCGAAGAAGAAGGCGCCCGCCGAAACCGCCTCGAACGCATTAGCAATATCGGCGCCCTCCGCAGGTTCACCTTCGATACCCTCGTCCCAACGGGCCGCTCCGGCGAAAGCGATTGGTTCCAGCTTGCCTTCGCCGCAGCCCGCGAGTACGCTGCCGAACCTTCGGGCTGGCTCGTTATTGCCGGCGCCTCCGGATCCGGAAAGACCCACCTCGCCGCCGCCATCGCCAACCAGCGCATCTCCCTCGGCTATCCCGCTCTCTTCATGGTCGTCCCCGACCTCCTCGATCACCTCCGCGCCAGTTACGACGCCAGCGATGATGACCTCGGATTCGACCAACTCTTCGAACAGGTGCGCAACGCCCCGCTCCTCGTGCTCGATGACATCGACTCGGCCTCCGGGAGCCCCTGGGCCAAAGAAAAGCTCCTCCAGGTCGTCAACCACCGCTTCAATGTCGGCCTCCCCACCGTCTTTACCACGACCACCCGCCCCCAGGAGCTCGATGAGCGCCTGGCCACCCGCCTCTGCGATGAAGCCCTCTCCCGCGTCCTTGTCATCGATGGCGCCGGCAGAGCCGGGTACTCGCAGGTCGGCGGGATGACCCGCGAGCGCCTCGCCGAACTCCAGTTCCGCAACTTCGATGTCCGCGCTCCCGGCATCCGCTCCGAAGAGCGCGAGTCCCTCGAATCCGCCCTTCGCGCCTCCATGGCCTTCGCCGAGGATCCCCGCGGCTGGCTCACCCTCCAGGGCCCCAATGGCTGTGGCAAAACCCACCTCGCCTGCGCCATCGCCAACCGTGCCCTGGCGAACGGCATGGGCGTCCTTTTCGCCGTTGTCCCGGACCTTCTCGATTACCTCCGCGCGTCCTTCGCACCCGGCAAGGAAGCACCATACGACGAGCTCTTCGACCGGGTCCGCAACGCCGACATCCTCATCCTTGATGACCTTGGTGCTCAGGCCACCACCCAGTGGGCGCAGGAAAAGCTCTATCAGGTGGTCAACTACCGCCATGTCGCCGGCCTCCCCACCGTCGTCACAACCGATCAGCCACTCGAAGCCCTCCAGGCCGCCCACCCGCGCATTGTTGCCCGCATCGCCGATCCCCACGCAGGCGCCATCCTTGTCGTGCTCGCTCCCCACTACCGCCTCGGCCGCACCGAAAGCGCCCCCCCGCCTGCACGCCAGTATCGCCGTCCGCGTTAGCGCCACCCCGGGTAATATGCGCCCATGACGATGCCCCGGGCCATCGTGCTCCTTGTTCTCTCCGTTGCCATTTTCGTAGGCGGCATTGCTACCATCGCCGCCAGTGGCATCTCAGGCCTCGTCAGCTCCGATGCCCGTTCCCTCAATTCCGGCGCCCGTACCGGCTCAAACCCTGTCACCCCGGGGCCATCCGGCCCCACCCTCGAACCAGAACTCCGGGACGAGATGACGCGAATCGCCCGCACGCTCGCCGCGTACCCCACAGCCGTCGCTCGCACGCCAACTCCGCCGCCAATCACCCCGTTCTCCGGCACTCCCACATCCACTCGCGCCGGTACATCCGCCTTCACCGTCCTCCAGCTCGTCGATCCGGAACCCCCCGGCTTCTTCGTCACCAACCCGGGCATGCGCCGCGTCGCCATCGAGGTTCGCCAGGATGCCATCGGCGAAGGCGTCCGCTATAGCTTCGGTCTCTTCCGCATCCGCGATGACTCCGGGGATGAATACGGCTGGGCCATCACCAATTCCCAGCCCGGCTTCGATACCGGCGAACTCGATCCCGGCCAGTCCCGCACCGGCTGGATTAGCTTCCAGCTCCCCGAGGGACGGAACCCGGCAGCCCTGCTTGTCCGCTCCTCCACCGGCTACGCCGAAATCGCCCGCTTCGAGTAGCCCCACGGCATTGGCCCCCATGGTGGTAGACGAGCGGAGCCCGAAATGTCAGAGTGCGTGCCACCCTACCGTCCCGCGGAGTCCCTGTGCCAACCCAGCTCGAAAAAGCCAACGCCTTCCGGGACCGCCACAACGCTCCCGGCACTTTCGTGATGCCGAACCCCTGGGATGGCGCCTCGACCCGTATCCTCGAAACCATGGGCTTCCCGGCCCTGGCCACCTCTAGCGGTGCCAGTGCCGCCACCCTCGGGCGCAAGGATGGTGGGATATCCCGCGACGCGGCACTTGCCCACGCTGCCCTCATCGTTGCCAACACCAGCCTTCCCGTTGCCGCCGACCTGGAGAAATGCTACGCCGATGACCCCGCCCCGGCTGCGGAAACCATCCGATTGGCAGCCTCGGTCGGCCTTGTCGGAGGCTCGATCGAAGATGCCACTGGAACTGCGGACCAACCACTCTTTGATTTTGAACTCGCGGTCGAGCGGGTAGCTGCCGCGGCCTCGGTGGCCCGTTCGCTGCCGTTCCCATTCACCCTCACCGCTCGCACTGAAAGCTTCCTCTACGGAAACCCGGATCTCGATGACGTCATTCGTCGGCTCCAGGCATTCGAAAAAGCCGGCGCCGATGTGCTCTTCGCCCCCGGTCTGCCGGACATCGCCGCGGTCCGGGCAGTCTGCCAGTCCGTGGCAAAGCCCGTGAACTTCATGGTCGCCATCCCCGGCCGTTCCTTCTCGGTTGCCGAACTCTCGGCCGCCGGCGTCAAGCGCATCAGCCTCGCGACAACCCTTTACCGGGCAGCCATCGCCGGCTTCCTCGCGGCCATCGGCGAAGTCAGAGATCGAGGCACGTTTGGCTACATCGAGGAGTCGGTGCATGGCAGCGACCTCGCCGCCTATTTGGGTTGACGGGCGATCCCTACAACCCCCGCTTCGCCGCCCACGTGCGCATCGCCCACTCTGTGCTGTCGAAGGCCAGGTCATCCCACGGGATCTCATCCGGCGCGAACCAGCGCACCTCGCTCGTCTCGTGCAGCGCCTCTGCCTCGCTTCGCGCCAGTGCCTCGTACACGATGACCACCACCCCCGGCCCGGGCCGCGTGAACACCCCGACCAGCTCGAGTGCTCCAACTTCCAGCCCCGCCTCTTCCATCGTCTCGCGGATAGCTGCCTCCTCCGCCGTCTCCCCCACATCCATATACCCGCCGGGAAACACCCAGTACCCGGACCGCGGATCGATACTCCGCCGCGTCAGCAAAACGTGCCCGTCATCGCGCACCGGGATCACCCCCGCCACCGGCCGCGGATTCAGGTAGTGGATGAACCCGCAATCCAGGCACACCATCCGCCGCTTGTTGTCTCCCTCGGGCACGGCCGAGGTCAGCCGCTGGCCGCAATGCATGCAGAACCGGCTAAAGGCGTGCGGGTGCGTGCCCCCTTTACTCATACCGCCCTCAGCGCATGCTCGCGGGGGCCTGCTGCATCCCCAGCGATTCCGGACCTTCCACCCACGCCTCCCCGTCCTCCCACACTTCCTTCTTCCACACCGGCACCTTCTTCTTAATCTCATTCACCAGCCAGTGCCCGGCCTCGAACGACTCCGCCCGGTGGCCGCAGCTCACGGCAATCAGCAGGCTTGCCTCGCCGATCTCCAACCGCCCCGTCCGGTGCAGCACCGCGCAGTCCTCCAGCCCGAACCGCCCCTTCGCCTCCTCCGCCAGCTCGCCCATCACCTTCTCTGCCATCGAAGGGTACGCATCGTATTCCAGGTACTGCACCCGCTTCCCGAGGTTGTTATCGCGCACCACACCGAGGAACACGTTGATCGCTCCCGCCCCCGGCGATGCAACCGCGCCGATCGCCTCCGCCGTGTCCAGCTCGTCCGCCGTCACCCGGATCAACATCGATTCAACCTCCAGAAACCGGTGGGATGAACGCTACCGTCGCCCCCGGCCCAACCGGGTCCCCCGGGCGCGCGTACACCTCATCCACCGCGTACATCAACGTCGGGACGGCAGCTGCCAGCACCGGGTATCGCTCCACCAGCCGGTCGCGGATATCGCCCACCGTGTCCCCCGCCCGGTACGGCAGGTTCACCGAGCGCGTCCCCGCCCGTTCCGCAATCGAAGCGAACAGCAAGACTGTCACGTCCACTCCCCCATTGTAGAGACAATCCCCCGTTGCCCGCCCGTTCCCGTACACTCCCGCCGTGCCGCCGTCCCTCCTGCGAGCCCTCACCGGCCTCCTCTACCCGCTCCGCTGCGCCGGTTGCGGGGCATTCGATACCCCCCTTTGCCCACGCTGCGAGGCCACCCTCGAACGCGCCGCCGGGCCTGGCCGCTGCGGCCACTGCTCTGCCCGCTGGCAGCAATCTGGCTTCTGCCCCCGCTGCTTCAACCTCCACCACCTGGCCGGTATCCGCGCCGCCTTCGAAATGACAGGCCCGGCCCGCTTGCTCGTCCATACCCTCAAATACCGTTACGCCACCGCAATCGCTCCCACCATGGGCCGCCTGCTCGATGATGCGCTCCCCGGACTCTCGTTCGATGCCTGCTTCCCCGTGCCGCTCCACCCGTCCCGTCAACGCGAGCGCGGTTTCAACCAGGCCAGACAGATCCTCCGCCACACCGCTCTCCCTCCCCCATCCCCCGGCCTCACCCGCATCCGCCGCACCGATCGGCAGGTAGGCCAGCGCCTCGCCGAGCGCCGCTCAAATGTTGCAGGCGCCTTTGCCTACCGCGGCCCATCGTTGAGCGGCATGTCCGTCGCTCTGTTCGATGACGTTGTCACGACGGGCGCCACCGTCAGCGAGTGTGCAACCGCCCTGCGCGATGCCGGCGCGCGCGAGGTGTGGGTCATCGCCTTCGCCCGCGCAAGCTACCAGCCCGGCTCGCACGAACCCATCGAGGACTAACCCGGGCCCCCCTTCCCTGCCCTTGCCGCCCGTCCTCCCGCTCACCACCGATCCCTCCCCGCGGCCCGTACAATGCGAACACAACCTTCGCCCCGGAGCATCCTGTGGCCGCCGGAGCCCTCACCCTTTCGCCTTCCGCCGCTCGCGCATCCGAGACCCTCGCCCGCGTCCGCGATGAAGTCCACCGCGTCATCGTCGGCCAGGATGCGCTCATCGACCGCCTCATCATCGGCATGCTCTGCCAGGGCCACATCCTCGTCGAAGGCGTCCCCGGCCTCGCGAAGACGCTCACCGTCTCCACCCTCGCCCGCGCCCTTGATCTCCACTTCGTCCGCATCCAGTTCACGCCCGACCTTCTCCCCGCCGACCTCGTTGGCACCGAGATTTTCAACGCCGCCGAAGCCCGCTTCACTGTCCGCCGCGGCCCAATCTTCGCCAACCTCGTCCTCGCCGATGAAGTGAATCGCGCTCCCGCCAAGGTCCAGTCCGCCCTCCTCGAAGCCATGCAGGAGCGCCAGGTCTCCATTGGCGGCGAGACATTCCCGCTCGAAGCACCCTTCCTGGTCATGGCCACTCAGAACCCCATTGAACATGAAGGCACCTACCCGCTCCCCGAAGCCCAGCTCGATCGCTTCCTCCTCAAGGTTCGCGTCGATTACCCATCCCGCCAGGAAGAACGCAGGATCCTCGGGATGAGCCTCAACGGCCGCGGCCACCAGGCCAGTGTCGTTGCCTCGCGGGAGTCCCTCGCCGAAGCCGTCAACGCCGTCAGTGAAATCGCCATCGATGACACGCTCCAGGACTACATCGTCCAACTCGTCTACGCGACCCGAACCCCCGCCGCCTACCGGCTCCCCTCGCTCGAACCGCTCATAGCCTTTGGCGCATCCCCGCGGGCAAGCATTGCCCTCGCGCAGGCCGCCCGCGCCCATGCCTTCCTCCAGGGGCGCGCCTACACCACCCCGGATGACGTGAAGGCCCTTGCCCACGATGTCCTCCGCCACCGCATCGTCACCACCTACGAAGCCGAAGCCGAGGAGCTCTCCACCGATGACCTCATCGATCGCGTCCTCGATGGGGTCGATGTCCCCTAGCCGCCCGGGGCCACGACCATGAGACTCGTCGCTCGCCGCCCGGCGCAGCCATCCCCAGCCCGCCCGCCATCCTCCCCCGGCGGCATCCCCCCGAGCTGCTCGATCGCGTCCGCGCCATCGAAATCCGCGCCCGCAGTCTCGTCAACAGCCTCTTCCTCGGTGAGTACCATGCCGTCTTCCGCGGACGCGGCATCGAATTCGATGAGCTCCGCCCCTACGTTCCCGGCGATGATGTCCGCTCTATCGATTGGAAGGCCTACGCCCGCACCGGCCAGCCCGCCATCCGTCGCTACCGCGAAGACCGCGACCTCACCGTCATCTTCGCCGTCGATGTCAGCGCCTCCCAGCGTGCCGGCGCCCTTCCCCGCTCCAAGGCCGATCTCGCCGCCGAGGTCTGCGCCGTCCTTGCCCTCGCCGCCATCCGCAACAAGGACCGCGTTGGCCTCCTCCTCTTTGCCAGCAGGCCCGAACGCTACCTCCGCCCGTCCGGCGGCGCCACGCACGTGCTCCGCGTCGTCCGTGAAATGCTCTGGGCGCACCCCGAAACCTCGGGCACCGATATCGGTGGAGCACTCGAATACCTCACCGGTGTGCATAAGCGCCGGGCTACCGTCTTCCTCGTCTCCGATTTCCTGGCCGCCATCGAGCCCGGCCAGCTTCGCTCCGCGGCACGCCGCCACGACATCATCGCCCTCCGCGTGCGCGATCCGATCGATGAACAGCTGCCCCGTGCCGGAATAATCACGCTCCACGATGCCGAGACCGGCCAGTCCATCGAGGTTGATTCCTCCAGTGCCGCCGTCCGCCAGGCCTATGCAGCCCGTGTTGCCCTCACCGACCGGGAGCGCCGCCACCTCTTCGGTAGCCTGAAAATCGAGGAGATCGCCCTCACTCCCGGCGCCGACTACGTCCCGGCGCTCCTCCAGTTCTTCCGCCGCCGCGCCACGGGAGCAGCCTGATGCGCGCCGTGCCGATCCTCATGGCTCTTGTTATCGCCGCCGTTCCGCTCGCCACCGGCACGCTTGCCCAGGAAGTCCCGGCCGATCGCGTCGAGCTCTCGCAACCATCCGCGTTCATCGCTGATCGCGTCCAGGCCACCTTCCACGTCATGGTCCCCGCGGAGGCCACCGTCGAGGTCACTCCTGGCACCCCCTCCTGGGCCGGCGTCGAGCTCGTATCCATCGGCCCGCCCACGTTCGTCCCTCGCGGGGCACAGACCGAGTGGGTCTTCGAAGCCACCCTTGCGCCGTTCATTCCCGGTCAGCTCCGGTTTGCGCCATCGGTCGCCATCATCAGCGGCGCCGAGGTCACCTCCCGCACGCTCCCGCCTGTCCCGTTCACTGTGGTCCCCACGCTGGGCCCGGATGATCCCCTCGTCCTCACCCCTCTGCCCCCTCCCCTGGCCATCGCGGGTGCCGAATCCCCCTTTCTGCGTCCCGCGCTCGCTCTCGGCGTCGTTACCGTCCTGGTGGTACTGGCGCTCCTTTCCTGGTGGCTTGCCCGCCGAGGGCTGAAGCGCCCCGGGGCGGCGCAGGCTCCCGCCGCCTCCCCTGGCCGGGCACCCGCCCTCGTTGATGCCGAAGCGGCCATTGACGCCGACCCGGTGACCGCCTATCGCGTCATGTCCTCGGTCGTGAAAAGCGAGCTTGCCCGGCGCCACGGCCTCCACGCCACCGCCCTCACCAGTACCGAGCTGCGCCGCCGCCTTGAAGACCAGGGCGTCGATCGCTGGCATGCCCGGCTCGTCGGCGGCCTCCTCGAAGAATGCGATGCCGTCATCTACGCCGGCTACCGCCCCGCCCTCGAACGCCGCCAGGCCGACTTGAACATGGCCCGCGAGATCGTCGAGGTGGGCGCCTGATGGAGTTCGCTCTTCCCGCCGCCTTCGCCCTCGCCGTGCTGGCCATACCCGTCGCGCTGCTCGCCCGCCGCCGTCACCGTGGCTACACGGTCCCCTCCACGGTAGCCGTCGCAGCCTTCCCGCCCGGCTGGAAGATTCGCGCTGCCCGCGCCCTGCCCTCCCTTCGCGTCGCAGCCGTGTTCCTCCTGGTGATAGCGATAGCCGGGCCCCGCCGTGGCGATGCGCGCGCCGCGATCCCCGGCGAAGGTATCGATATCGCACTCTCTCTCGATATCTCCAGCTCCATGGAACAGCGATTCGGCGATTCCACCCGGCTCGAAGTGACCCGCGAGGTCATCCGCGAGTTCGTTCGAACCCGCCAGAACGACCGCATCGGGCTCGTCGTCTTCCAGGAGGATGCCCTCGCCCTTTCCCCTCCAAGCCTCGACTACGAGGCGCTCGATCGTATCCTGGCCGAAGTCGAAAGCGGCCTGCTGCCCGATGGCACCGGGATCGGTGTCGGTCTGGCCAGCGCGCTCGGCATGCTCCAGGATTCCACCGCCGTAAGCCGGGTGGTGATCCTCCTCACCGACGGTGAACATAACGCTGATTCCATCTCTCCCGAAGAGTCCGCTGGCCTCGCCGTCGCCCTCAACATCCGCGTCTACACCATCGGTGTCGTCTCGGATGCCGGGTTCGGCTCGCGCCGCGGCGTCGATGAGGCGCTCCTCCGCGAGATCGCGAACCGCACCGGTGGCCGCTACTTCGAAGCTGAAAACCCCCAGGCCCTCGCCGATGTCTACGAAGAGATCGGCGCCCTCGAAACCAGCCGCGTCACCAGGGATTCCTTCGAGCAGTTCACCGAGTTCGCCCCCTCGTTCGCCGCTGCCGCCGCGGCCCTCCTCCTGCTCGATCTCCTCCTTCGCGGCACCCTCCTGCGGAGGACTCCCGCATGAGCCTCTCCTTCGCGCACCAGTGGATCCTGGCGTTGCTCCCCGCGGTTCCCCTGGTCCTTGCGGCATGGGTGCTCGGCGTCCGGCGTGGAGAGCGCCTCGCCCGCGGGGTCTCCCGCATGGCGGCACCCGCCCCGCCCTACATTGCTGCCAGCCTCCTCTCGCTGGCCGCGGCTTTTGCACTGTTTGCCGCCGCGCAACCGCGCTGGGGCACCCGCGAATCGCGCATCCCGCGCACCGGCGCCGACCTCGTCATCGTGATCGACGTGTCGCGCAGCATGGAGGCCCGTGACCTCCCATCCGGCCGCCTGCAGGCCGCCAAAGATACAGCCGCCGCCACCATCGCTCGCCTCGGCGGCGATCGGGTCGGCCTGGTCGTCTTCGCCGGCTCCGCCCGCACCCGCTTCCCGCTCACCACCGACTTCGCCGCCGCTGGCCAGGTCATCTCCACACTCGCCACCGGTACCGTCTTCGTCGAAGGCGGCACATCCGCCGGCCTCGGCCTCGAAGAAGCCGTCGATCTCCTCGCCGATCAATCCACCGGCGGCCGCCTCATCCTGCTCCTGACCGATGGCGATGACCTTGGCGGAGACGCCGCGCGCGCCGCCACCACAGTCCGCGAATCCGGCGCCGAGCTGTTCATCGCGGGAGCCGGCACCACCGCCGGCGCAACGATCCCGGTGATCGATGCCCGAACCGGCAGCGAGTCCCAACTCAAGGATGCCGCGGGCGTCCCAATCGTCACCAGCCTCGATGAGCCATTCCTGCGCTCCCTTGCTTCCGCCGCTGGCGGCCGCTACCTGGGCGCCGACCTGTCGCTCGTCCCCCCGGCGATTGAGGGCCGCCTTCGCGCCATCGAACGCGCGCAGTTTGACCTGCGCCCCACATCGCTCCCGATCGAGCGCTACCGGTACTTCGCCATCGGCGCACTTGCCTCCCTGCTCCTCGCCGCCGTTGCCGAACGATTCGGCCGCTTCGCATGGCGCCGGGGAGCCGCCCTCGCCGTGTCCGCCGTCCTGGTTTCCGGCTGCGCCACGCCGGCCCACCAGGCCAACGAAGCGGGCCGCGCGGCTCTCACCGATGGCGATTCGGCGGCCGCGATCGAGGAGTTCACCATCGCACGGGCCAGGCGGCCCGATGACCCGAATGTCGCGCTGAACCTCGCTGCCGCCTACCACGCCGCCGAGCGTTTCGACGAGGCCATCACGGCTGCCCGCCGCGCCCTCTCATCCACCAGCCCGGTGACTCGCTCCCGTGCCTATTCCAGCATCGGCCACCACCAGTTCGCCGCGGGCCGCCTCCCGGAAGCGCTCGAGGCCTTCCGCCGCGCGCTCCTTGAATCCCCCGGCGATGGTGCCCGCCACGACTATGAGGTCGTCCTCCGCCTCCTCTTCCCGCCCACCCCTCCGGCATCTCCTACCCCGGACCCGTCGCCCGGCTCCGGGCCTCCCGGGGCGAGTGAGACGCCTACTCCTTCCCCGGGGGACCAGCCCGGCGCGTCGCCTTCCGCCGGTTCTGGATCGCCCGCCGCCGGCACACCCGTAACAGGCACGCCCGGCCCCGCGACACCGGCTGCGGGCACCCCGCCGCCAGGCGGTTCCGGCCAGCCCACCACAACTCCCGCCACCGCTGAAGACCTGCAACGCGCTCTCGATGAAATCGACCGCGAAGTCGCCCGCCGTATCGAGGAAGCCGGCGAAACCCCCTCGGCCACCGAGGCGCTCGATATCCTCAACCTCCTCGCCGAACGCAGCCGCATCGCCGCGCTCCGCGATACCCTCGGCGGCGGCGTCGCACCCGGCGACCGCTGACTGCCCCCACGCCCTACCGGTAGTTGCCGAACTTCAGCTCGATCCCGTAATCCTCCTGCTTCAGGTCCGCCATCACCTGCTGCAGTTCATCGCGGCTCTGCGAGCTCACCCGCACCGCATCCCCCTGGATCTGCGCCTGCGCCTTCTTGTACTTCTGGTCCTTCACGAACTTCACGATCTTCTTCGCGATGTCCTGCTCGATCCCCTGCACAAGCGTCACTTCCTGCCGGATCGTCCCGCTCGAAGCCTTCTGCGCCGTACCGCGCACCAGGTTCTTCACCGGCACGTTCCGGGCGATGAGGCGCAGCGTGAGCACCTGCCACATCGCCTCCAACTTGTAGTCGTCGGCCGCGTGCAGCCCCATCTTCGTAGCGCTGTGCTCATAGTCGATTTCCGCGACGACGTTCTTGAAGTCGAAGCGCGTGGAAATCTCTTTGCGCGCCTGGTTGACTGCGTTCGCGACCTCCTGAAGGTCGCATCCAGTGGTGATGTCGAAGGATTCGTCTTTCGCCATGGGGCTAAGCGTACACGGCGCCGCCGTGAACTGCCCCTTTCCCCGCCGGGTGCGAGTAGCCCCCCGGCGGCACATTGGCCGGCCCCGCCCGGGGGCCGCCGCGCGCCGGCCAGCGCACTTCTCGCTGGCGGTGTCGTCCGGAGGCTCGGCGAGCTCGCGAAAACGGTGCCCCGCACACGGGATAAGGCTCGCTTTCGGCCGAACCCCGGCGGGTAACAGGCGGGGAGGCCAGGATACCCCCACCCGCTCGTCCTACTTGTCGGCCGCCGCCGGCTTCGGGTTCACAACACCCGCGCCGAGCGTGCTCGGGAACACCCTCGCAAGCGAATCCAGGTCCCAGCCCCCCTCTTTGTAGATGGTCCGCTCGCGCTGCGGCAGGCTCATCAGGCTGATCTCGTTGCCCCCGACGATGAAGTCGCGCCCGTTGATGTTGCTGGCTTCGTCGAAGCACAGGTACACCACCAGCGGCGCGACGAGTTCCGGCGCCATCGCCGCGATACCCACCACGGCCTGTTCCGTCGCCGTCGGGGGCGTTGGCGTCCCGCTCGCCGCCAGCTCCTGCCGCCGCGCCCGCGCTGCCTCCATCTCCGGGCTCAGCGTCAGCCGGGTTGCCGCGCGCGGCCGGATCGCGTTCGCCGTCACCCCGTACTTGCCCAGGTCGAGCGCCAGCGTGCGCGTTAGCCCCACGATCCCTTCCTTCGCCGCCGCGTAGTTCGCCTGCCCAAGGTTCCCCAGCCCCGACTCCGATGACGTGTTCACGATCCGCCCGCTCCGCTGCTGCCGCATCACGATCGAGGCGTGCCGGGTAATGGTGAAGTGCCCCTTCAGGTGAACCGCGATCACCGCGTCCCATTCTTCCTCGCTCATGTTGAAGATGATCCGGTCCCGCAGGATCCCCGCGTTGTTCACCAGGATGTCCAGCCGCCCGAACGTATCGAGCGCCTGCTTCACCGTCGCCTCGCCGTCCGCCATCGAAGCCACGTTCCCGTAGTTCGCGGCGGCATCGCCACCCATGTCCTTAATTTCCTGCACAACCTCATCCGCCGGCGAGGTCGCGCCGCCATCGCCGGCCGTGCTCCCGCCGAAGTCGTTCACGATGACCTTCGCGCCCTCCTTGGCCAGGAGCAGCGCCTCGCCCCTGCCGATGCCCCGTCCCGCTCCCGTTACAATTGCGACTCTGCCCGCAAGCCTGCCCGCCATGGTTCCTGTTCTCCTTCCTGGTGGTGCCCCGCGGCGCAATCCCGCAGGGTCGTTCAACTCTGCTGAACGAACGGCCAAACTCTAGCAAAGCCGCCTGCCCCTGTCCCCTCCCACCCCCGTTCGCGTTACGATCGCCTCCATGCCCGCGCTGCTCGCCTTCATTCCTCACCCCGATGACGAGTCCTACGCGTTCGCGGGCACCATCGCCCTGGCCGCGCGAGCCGGCTGGGATTGCTTTGTCGAATGCGCCTCGAACGGCGAGTGCGGCAAACGCCATGATGGCGGCCTCCCCACCCCCGAGGCACTTGCCGCCAGCCGCCAGTCCGAGTTGCGCGAGTCCTGCCGCATCCTCGGCGCGAAAAGCCCGCAATTCTGGAACCTGCCCGATGGTGGCCTCCGGAACCTCCCCTCCGCGGCGCCGAGGATCTCGGCTGTCATCACCAGCATCCAGCCAGACCTCGTCCTCACCCTCGGCCCGGATGGCGCCTACGGCCACCCTGACCACATCGCCCTCCACCGTTGGGTGAACGAGGCATGGTCCGCTCTGCCCGCTGGCCGGCCACCGCTCCTCTACGCCGCCTTCCCACCGGGCCTCTTCCTCCCCCAGTACCAGAAGTGCATCGGCATGATGGGCGACCCGCCGGACCCGCCCGAGTCCGCCATCGGCTCGGCCCCGTCGCACTACACCGTCCCCACCCGGCAATTGCCCCGGACAAAGCTCGCATCGGTCCGAGCCCACCGCAGCCAGCTCCCCGGCGGCGACCCCGAAGCGCTCTTCCCCCCCGGCATCGTCGCCGCGCTCCTCGAAGAAGAGTGGTTCACCGACGCCACCGGCCGCGAGAACCCGGCCGTTACCACCCTGCTCGCAACGCTCGCCTGACGCCCCCGTGTCACTTCCGGTTGAAGCGGTTCCCCGCCGCCTCCGCCCCCTCCGCCAGGATTGCCTCCACCGCATCCGCCGCGACTTCCACCGCCGCATCCAGCGCCTGCTTGTCCTCACCCTGTGGCACGCCAAGCACCCAGTCCGAGACCACTTCCGAATCCCACGTGGGCTCGCCGTTCACCGTCGGCCGCCCGATCCCGATCCGCACCCGCACGAACTCGGGGCCCGCAACCTGCCCGATGCTCTTCAGGCCGTTGTGCCCACCGTGCCCGCCGCCAGCACGCACGCGCAGCGCGCCCACGTTCAGGTCCAGCTCGTCATAAAGCACAACCGTGTGCTGGATGTCGCAGCCGGTCCATTGCAGCGCCTGGGCTACCGCCCGCCCGCTCAGGTTCATGAACGTCTTCGGTTTCACCAGCGCGACCTTCTGCCCCGCAAGCTCGCCCACCCCGATGTGCATCAGGCTGCCCGTCGCCTTTGGCTGGGTGTGGGCCCGCTTCGCCAGCGTGTTCACCACCCAGAAGCCAACGTTGTGGCGCGTGCGGGCGTACTGCTCGCCAGGGTTCCCTAACCCGACGATCAGCCAGTCCGCGGCAAACCGCGGTCCGCTACCACCCAGCAGCTTTCGAAACGCCATGCCAAGAGTGTGCCGAACCGCGCACTTGCAGTCGCCACCCATGCGCGCCCGCTTGGGCTACCATTACCCTCCCATGCTCGATTTCGCGTTCGAATGGCTCTTCGGGACGCTCTACGGCGCGGTGATCATCCTTCCCGCTCTGCTCGCCGCCATCCCTTATGGCATCTGGCAGGGCATCAAGCGCTTCACCACGTGGCTCAAAGGAGGACGCGCCAATGGCAACACCTGAACAGGTCGCCGAACTCAAACAGAAGATGGCCGGGGAGCGCGCGGCACTCATCGCTGCCGCCTCCGCCCTCTCCCCCGCCGACTGTCTCCGCATCCCCGTCGATGCCGAGGGCGAGGAACAGTGGACCGCCCTCGAACAATTGGCCCACCTGCTCGAAATGGAACGCGCCTACGATACCTGGGTCACCGCCGCGCTCGCCTTCGAAAACCCCGACATCTCCACTGTCCCCATCGAGCCTGTCTCGATCCCCATCGAAGCTGCCAACGGCAAAACCGCCGATGCACTCCTTCGCGAACTCGATCGCGAACGCGTCTCCACACTCGCCCTCATCGATTCCATTCCCCTGCCCGGCTTCGAACGCACCGCCACCAGCCCGGTCTTCGGCACGCTCACCGTTCTCCAGTGGCTCCGTTCCTTCTACCGCCACGATCGCCAGCATGCGGCCCAGGTACTCGGCCGCCAGAGCGGCTACCGCCCCAACTTCAAGGGTAGCGAACCCAACCAGCGCCGTGCCCGCATCGAGCTCATTGAACGGCGCCGCCGCGAGCCGGGCTAGCCCTGGCCCCGCTTCGCCCTCACGCGCTCAGCCGGTCCGGCTTCCTCCGCGGTAGTGGCTGCAACTCGGTCGGCACAACGGCCCGCGCGCCACAGCGCTCGCACCTCCGCACACGGATGGCGCGCGATTGGACGTTCACGAAGTACCGCCAGCGGTGTTCACAGGTTCCCGAATGATGTTCCATAACGTAATTCTCGCCCGCCGCGGTTAACGCCTGAGGTGCAGATTGGGTGAATCCCCGCCTTTCCCGCCCTCTCTTCCCGGCTTTTCCGATCCGCGCGTTGCCTCCGCACCATCGGCGTGCCTATAGTACCCGGCAGCCTCCCATGCTCATCGACCTTCACAGCCACACTTGGCCACGCTCCCACGATAGCGTCCTCAACCCCGATGACCTCATCGTCCGCGCAAAGGCCGCTGGCCTCGATGCCATCGTCTTCACCGAGCACGATACCGTCTGGGACTACCAATCGGTCCAGGATCTCCGCGCCAAGCACAACTTCCTCGTCCTCGCCGGCGTCGAAATCAGCACTGATGACGGCCACATCCTCGCCTTCGGCATCGATAAGTACGTCTTCGGCATGCACCGCTCCAAGGAGCTGGCAAGCTACGTTGAGCAGTCCGATGGCGCGATGGTTGCCGCGCACCCCTATCGCCGCCAGATGCCCTGGTTCAGCCGCAACGAAGACGAGTACAAGGCCGCTCTCGAAAAGGCCTCCCGCAACCCCGCCTACCAGTACGTCCAGGGCCTCGAAGAGCTCAACGGCCGCGGCAGCGAAAAGGAAAACGAGTTCTCCCGCCGCCTCGCCGACATGATGCAGCTCCCCGGCACCGGCGGCACCGACTCCCACGCCATCAGCGATGTCGGCAAGTGCGCCACCTACTTCGAAGCCGAGATCCACGATGAGCGCGAACTCATTTCCGCCATCAAGTCCCGCCGCTTCTACGCCGTCGATCTCCGCTCCGGAAAGCCCGTCCCCTTCCGCTCCAGCCCCGGCGAGTTGTAGACGTCATCCCCCCCATCCCTCGCCTGCCCTTCGCTTTTCACACGCCCCCGCCGATAGTAGTATGCGATCGCCCACGTGGCTTGAACGCAGCACCCGACGGGAGAGGAGCCATACCCGCATGACTTACGTTATTACTGACCCCTGCATCGATGTCCAGGACCAGGCTTGTGTTGAAGTTTGCCCGGTCGACTGTATCCACTTCGACGAAGGCGACGACCGCATGCTCTTCATCAATGCTGATGAATGCATCGACTGCGGCGCCTGCGAGCCAGCCTGTCCCGTGACCGCCATCTTCGCCGAAGATGACGTCCCCTCGGACAAGAGCAGCTTCAAGGATCTCAACACCCTCTGGTACAGCGATAAGACCGCTGCCCGCGCAAAGGTCGCCGAGATCAAGCCCGCCTGACCCGCGCATTCCGCAGGATCGCCAGTCATCCGAGCCGCCTCGTTCGAGGCGGCTCTCCGCTGTCACTCAGGGCTCATCGCTTGACCGTGCCAGCCATCCCGCTAGATTGGAAAAGTTGCGCTACGTATTGAGCGTGGCGCGGAGGAACGTCCCCAATGGCTGAACGTGTAACTATCAAGGCGGCGCCGCGCACCGTCCTCGGCAAAAAAGTCCGCCAGCTCCGCCGCAATGGCCGCCTTCCAGGCAATGTCTTTGGCCGCGGCATCGATTCCTGCGCCGTCGATGTCGATGCGCGCGAATTCGCACGCACCATCAAGTCCGCCGGCCTCCGCGCCATGATCGAACTCGATGTCGAAGGCGAGCCCGCTCCCCGCTACGTCATCCTCCGCGGCCTCACCCGCTCCGGCGGCACCGGCGAACCCATCCATATCGACTTCTTTCAGGTCGATCCCAGCATCCCCATTCAGGCCAACGTCCCGATTCGTCTCGTCGGCGAGTCCCCCGCCGTCCGCGATCTCGCCGGCACGGTCCTTCCCGGCGTCGATGTCGTTTCCGTCCGTTGCCTCCCGCTCGCCATCCCCGATGCGATCTCCGTCGATCTCTCCGGTCTGAAAAGCTTCGATGTCACGCTGACTGTCGGCGACATCGCACCGGTCTCCGGCGTCGAAATCCTTACCGACCCGGCAATCGTCGTCGCTACCGTCAATCCGCCCCGCGTCCGCGCTGCTGGTCGCGGCGCCTAACCACATAACCGCCTGATTGTGACCCCACGAACCTACCCGGCCGACCCCGCAGAGGCCGGGCTTCGCCTCTTCCTCGGTTGGCTCGGTCCCCACTACGCCCGCTCCGTCGCCGTTCAGGATGCCCAATCCGATGGCGCGACCCTGGCCTGCACCGTTACCGTCGGCCGCAAGTGGTCGCTCGCAGTCACCATCGTCAGCACGCTCGCGCCCGATGCCACCTTCGAGTGGGAAGCAGCCCGCGCAGCCGTCGAACAACGCCTCGATGCCGAAGGCCTCTCCGTCGCGCTCTGGGCTCCTCGTGGCGCCAGGCTCCCGGTCGATGAACCCGCGCTAAGCAGCCTCGCTCTCGCACTCGCCGAGGCCCGCACACTCGATGACGGCCGCCTCGAACTTCGCCGCCCCGTCAACCTCTACCTCCGCCGGGCCGATACCACCGGCTCCGTCGTGACCGCTCTCGGCGGCATGGCCTCCCACTGGGCCCAGTTCACCAACCGCGTGCCGGGAACCTTCCAGCTCAACTCCATCGAGTTGCTCAGGCTCCCCTTCGCCCCCGAAGACCGGACCGCGCTCGCCGACCGCATCGTGCTCGCCGCCCAGCAGCCAGATATCGAAGACACCCACGTGATCCCCGCCGAAGACGCCTGGTCCGCAAACCAGCTCGGCTCCGGCCAGTCCTGCCTGCTCGGCACGCCCGCCCCCGATAACGACGATTGGAGCGCATCCCTGCGCCGCAACCTGCGCCGCTCCCTCAAGGATCTTGCTGCCCTGCCGGATCGCCCTGCCGATGCCAGTGCCCTCGTGGTCCTGGGCGCCGCGACCTACGCCGAGGACGAGAAGCTCTCGTGGATCCTGCGTGGTATGGACCCAACCCTGTACGCGGGCCACGATATCCTCGCCGTCATCGCCGATGGCCTCGTCAAACCCATTCTCATGCCTGGCCGCCAGTCGCTCCCCTGGGATGCCCCGCTGGCCTGAGCCCCGGGAGTCCCCCATGAGCATCAATCGCGTCGGATTCGTTGGGCTGGGCATCATGGGCGCCCCCATGGCCGCCAACCTCATGAAGGCGGGCTTCTCCCTTACCGTCTGGAATCGAACGCCAGCGCGGATGGAGCCTCTGCTCGCACTCGGCGCCTCCCCCGCGGAATCCCCCGCCGCGGTGGCAGCGGCAAGCCAGGTCACCATCTCCTGCGTGACCAGCTCCCCCGATGTCGAGGCAATCGCCCTCGGCCCCGCCGGCATTGCCGAAGGCGCCAGTCCCGGCTCGGTCTTCATCGATTGCTCCACTATCGCGCCCGAAACCGCCCGCCGCGTTGCCGCCGCACTCGCGGATAGTGGCATCACCGCGCTCGATGCCCCCGTCAGCGGCGGCGATGCCGGCGCAATCGCCGGCACCCTGGCAATCATGGTTGGTGGCGAGCACGAGACGTTCGAGCGTTGTCTCCCGGTGCTCCAGGCCATGGGCAAGACCATCGTCCACGTCGGGCCCCCCGGCGCCGGCCAGTCCGTCAAGCTCTGCAACCAGGTTGCCGGCGCCCTCAACCTCCTCGCAATGGCCGAGGCCATCTCCCTCGCCCGCGCCGCTGGTATCGATCCCGCGAAAATGCTCGAGGTGGTCAGTGCCGGCGCAGCCGGGTCGTGGATGCTCGCCAACCTCGCCCCGCGCGCCATCCGCGGCGACTACGCCCCCGGATTCATGGTCGATCTCATGCAAAAGGACCTGCGCCTTGTGCTCGAAGAGGCCGCCCGCGGGCACACCCCCCTCCCGGGTACCGCGCTTGTCTCGCAGCTCTTCCACGTCATCCAGGCCCAGGGCCGCGGAAACGATGGTACCCAGGCCATCGTCGCTGCCGTCGCCTCACTCGCCGCCCGCCCCGCGGATCATCGCTAGATCAGGCGACTGACGGCCCGTTCGATTCCTCGCCCCCGCGGACCAGGCTGAACATCGGCCGCACGGCCTTGTGGTCCGAAAGCTGCTCATCCGCCGCCGCGAAAAGTTCGGCGGGCTCGCAATTCACCCCGGTCGCCACGCCAAACGTCACGCTCACCGGCACCAGGCTGGCCCATTCCTCACCGTTCATCCGCTCGATTTCGTGCGCAATCCGCCGCGCGATCAGCCGCCCCAGCGCCAGGTCTCCATCCGGCAGGATGATCCCGAAATCGTCCCCGCCGATGCGCGCCGCGAAGTCCATCCCGCGGATGCACCGCGAAATCCCGACAGCCGTCCGCCGGATCATGTCGTCGCCCGCATCGTGCCCGTGTACCTCGTTCACCATCCGCGTGCCCGAAATGTCCAGGAGGATGAGTGTTACCGGCCGGCGCTCGCCAAAAGCGTCCTCGCAGGCTTCCCGCAGCCGCTCATCGAAGGCGTGCCGGTTGTGCAACCCGGTCAGGTGGTCCGTCCGTGCCTCTCGCTCCAGCCAGCGTACCATCGTATCGCGCCGCCGCAGATTCCGGTTCTCTTCATGCGCGCCTTGGATTCGCAACACAAGCTGCGGCCCATCGTCCAGGTGCGCCTTACTGAAGAAGTCGTGCGCCCCGAGCTTCAATGCCGGCAGCGCCTCCCGTTCCTGCTCCCCACCCGTCAGGAGCACAACGGCGACATCGCTGCGAAACTCCCGCACGTAGCGCGAAAGCGTGGCCGAAGGGTCGCTCCACAGCCCGGCGCTCACCAGCGCCACATCGAACGAGCCGTCGCGCAACAGCGCCTCCGCTTCCTCCACCGTCCGCGCTGCGTGGCTCACAAAATCGCCCGCATGGTGCAGCACATCCCGCACCTGCCGGACGTCGTCAATACTCTCTTCGACAATGAGCACCCGGAGTGTCCGCTTCTTGCCAGGAGCCCGTTCGCCGCGGGCGATCATAACCATCGGTGTGCTCTCCCAGTGGAAGTATCGGCAGTCAGCCCTTCCCCCACGAGGGTGAAGGGGGAACATCAGGAGAAAACCGGTGGCAATCCCGTGGTAGCTAGCCGAACAGCGGCCCCCCTGGATCGATCACACCGCCATCCATCCCAATCACCGCGGGCCGCTCCTCGCAGTACCCCTCGTTCTCGCATTTGTCGAACACAAACGCCCCGCGCTTCTTGTCGAACTGGATCTTCCACGAGCCGATGACCGGGCTCGATGGCCCGCGCTCCTTCTCCGCGCTCAGGATGGCGATAAGCGCCGCGATCTCTTCTCTTCCCATCGTCGTGACTCCCGCGAGGCGTGCTCCTTCGAGCTTAGTCGCCTCCCGCCACGCTGGCGACTGGCGCCGCCGCTTCGCGCCTGCCAATGCCCAGCACCGTCACCCACGTCGCCATCGTCACCGCCACCACGCCGCTCCCCATCACCATCAGCGTCTGCCTTTCCCCGATCCCGTCCGCGAGCAGCCCGAACGGGTAGGCAACCAGGCTGTTCGCCCCCCACGCCAGCATCGTTACCGACATCACCCGGCCGTAGTACGCCTGGTCCGCCTCCTGCATCACCAGCGCGTTGCTCAGCAGCTGGAATGCGCTCGCGCCCACCCCGACCGCGAACATCGCCCCCATCGCGGCTATGAAGCTGGGCGAAAGCGCCAGCAACCACAGCGAGACGCCCAGCGCTATCCCACCCCCGAGCATGAGTGGCCAGGCCCGCCCCGACCCCGCCTGCCCGGCAAGCATCAAGGTCACCGCGAATCCCGAAATCGCGCTCACGCCGACCAGCAGCGCCATGTCCTTCGGTTCTCGCCCGAGTTCGTTCTCCAGCAGTCCCGGCAGGATGACCATGTACGAAAACCCGGCGATGACCACACCGATGAACGACAGCGAGAGCAGCATCAGCCGTGGCCGCTCCAGCATGTGGCTCACGCCCATCCCCATCTCCTGCATGAACGACCGGTGCGTCGGCACGGCCGCCTTCGAAGCTGGCAACAGCCACAGGGTGAACACCACGAACCCGAACAGCCCGCCCATGAACAGGTACGTGCCCCCGGCGCCGATGAACGGCAGCGCGATCAGCCCCGCCGCCAGGAACGGCCCGAGGATGCGCGTCGCCGTCATCCCCATCTGCTGTAGCGCGATCCCGTTGGGCAGGTCATCCGGCGGCACCAACTCGCCCACCCACGCCTGCCGCGCCGGCCCGATGAACGAAAACACCAGCCCCAGCACCAGCGTCGAGGCAGCCAGCAGCAGGATTGTGATCTGGCCGGTCAGGATGAGTATCCCAACCACCGCGAAGCTCAACCCGATAATGGTCTGCCCGAAGAACAGCAGCTTCCGCTTCGAAAACCGGTCCGCCACCACGCCCCCGAACGGCGATACCAGCACTGTCGCTATCCCCATCCCCAGCGAAACGAACCCCACCGCCCCGTTCTTCCCCGTCAGGTCGAACGCCACCACCGATTGCACCACCGACGACATCATGAACGCCAGGAACGAAAAGAGCGTCCCGGTCCACAGCACCCGGTAATCCCGGTACTTCAGCGCCTTGAACGTCTCCGTGGCCCAGGCCGATACCATCCAACCATCCTAGCCGCCCCGGTGTTGCCGCCGCCATCAGTGTGCCGCACTTTGATTAGACGAAGCCCCGCAACAGGATCGCCCTCCCCACCCGCTCCACACCGATATCGAAGGCCGCCTGCCGGGGCAGCGTCCCATCACGCCCCACCCGCGCCATCAGGTCGTGGAACGCCGCCGTCATCCGCTTTTCAAGCTCCGCATTCACCGTCTCCAGCGACCACCGGAACTGCTGGATATTCTGCGTCCACTCGAAGTACGAGACAGTAACGCCCCCCGCGTTCACCAGGATGTCCGGCAATACCGGGATCCCGCGCTCTTCCAGCACCGCATCCGCCTCCGGTGTCACCGGGTGGTTTGCCGCCTCGATGATCGCGCGTGCCCGCACGCGTGGCGCGTTCGTGCCCGTAATCACCTCGCCCAGCGCTGCCGGCGCCAGGTAGTCGCACTCCAGCTCCAGCAGATCCTCATTCGTAATTGGCTCCCCCCCCTCATATCCCGCCACGCTCCCCGCCACCCCAAACCACGCATCCAGCCCGGCGAGCTCCAGCCCATCCGGGTTCACAATCCCGCCCTTGATGTCACTCACCGCGACGATCCGGAACCCCATCTCGTGCGCAATCCGCGCCGTCCACGAGCCCACGTTCCCATACCCCTGGATCACCACCCGCACATCCGCCGGGTTCACCCCCTCCAGCGCCGCATACTCGCGCATGCAGATCGCCACACCCCGCCCCGTTGCCTGGTCCCGGCCATGGCTCCCTCCCAGCTCAACCGGCTTCCCGGTCACGATCCCGGGCGTGTGCCCATAGCGCTGTCCGTAGGCATCCATCATCCACGCCATCGTCTGTGCGTTTGTCCCCATGTCTGGCGCCGGGATATCCCGGCTGATGCCCAGCACCATCCCGATGTGCTGCGTGTACGTCCGCGTGAGCCGGTTCAACTCCGTCTCGCTCATCCGCGTCGGGTCGCACATCACCCCGCCCTTCGCACCGCCGAAGGGCAGCTCCATCAGCGCGCACTTGTACGTCATCAACATTGCCAGCGCCCGCACCTCGTCCAGGTCCGCCAGCGGATGGAAGCGCACCCCGCCCTTGTATGGGCCCCGCGCACCGTTGTGCTGCACGCGATACCCCTCAAAAATCTGCAGCCTCCGGTTGTCCATCCGCACCGGCAGCTGAGCACGCACCTCCCGCCATGATGTCCGCAACAGCTCCACCACTTCCCCGCTCAGCTGCAACCGCTCCGCCGACTGGTACACCGAGCTCAGCACCGCCTCGCTTGGGGATACGTGGTTTGCCCCTGTCGCTTCCTTCGCCATTTCAGCCTGCTCCGTATGCGTTTTCTCCCGGAAACCTTACACTGCCCGCTGATTCCTGCCGCCCCGAAAGGCCAGACTCCCGCCATGGCCCGCGTCTTTCTCACCCGCACCATGCCCGGCAGGGCCGCCCTCATGCTGGCGGAGGCCGGCCACACCGTGCTCACCTGGCCCGGTGAGCTTCCCCCGCTTGCTGTCGAGCTCGCCGCTGCTCTCACAACCGCAGATGCCGCGCTCACCACCGTCGTCGATTTCGTGGCGCCAGCCATGCTCTCCCGGTCGCCCCGCCTCAAAGTCATCGCCAACATGGCCGTCGGCTACGACAACGTCGATCCCGCCACCGCCGCCGGCCTGGGCATCTGGCTCACCAATACTCCCGGTGTCCTCGCCGAAACCACCGCCGATATGGCATGGGCGTTGCTCATGTCCGCCGCCCGCAACGTCGCCCTCAGCGATCGCGAAACCCGGGCCGGCGCCTGGCGAACCTGGTCGCCAACCGGCTACCTCGGCGTCGATGTATTCGGGGCCACGCTCGGCATCGTCGGCCTGGGCGAAATCGGCCAGGCCGTCGCCCGCCGTGCCCGCGGCTTCAACATGCCCATCCTCTACCACTCCCGCACTCGCAAGCCTGAACTCGAAGAATCCCTCGGCCTCGTCTATCGCGACCTCCCGGCCCTTCTCGCCGAGTCCGATTTCGTCAGCCTCCACACGCCGCTCACGCCGGAAACCCGCCACCTCATCGGCTCCGCGCAGCTCGCGGCCATGAAGTCCTCGGCGATCCTCGTGAACACTGCCCGGGGCGGAATCGTCGATCAGGAGGCGCTCATCGCCGCGCTCCGCTCCGGCGCCATCGCCGGCGCCGGCCTCGATGTCACCACCCCCGAGCCCCTGCCGCTCGAAAGCCCCCTCTACGCCTTCCCAAACGTCGTCATTACGCCCCACATCGCCAGTGCCAGCCTCGCGACCCGCTCCCGGATGGCCGAAATGGCCGCCGCCAATATCCTCGCCGTCCTCGCCGGAAAGGCGCCGATCAACCCCGTGAACCGGCCCCAATTGCCCCGCGCACTTGACACATAACCCGTTAACCAAGAATAAAGGACGGTACGCGCCGGCAACCGCCGCGGGCGCCGAGTTGGTAAGCCCCGGAGAAGCACTTGAGCAAGACACCACGGCCGGTCGGTAACCTCTGGCTCGCCGAAGAACTCTGGAAACTCGATGCCATTGGCTTTGGGGATTTCACACTCGGCCGAACCGCCGTCCATTCCCCCATCTACATCAACCTCCGCCGCCTCATTAGCAACCCCAAAGCCCTCGCCCGCTGCGCCAGGATCATCAAGGAAGAACTTGAAGCCCTGATGTCCATGCGCAACCCCCACGTCAATCCCTTCACCCTCGTCGCCGGCGTTCCCTTTGGCGGCCTCCATGTCGCCACCGCGTTTTCGCTCGGTGTGAACACCCCGATGATCTACATCCATCCACCCGCCACCGATAAGGCCGATGTCATCGAGGGCATCTATGTCCGCGGCCAGAGCTGCCTCATCATCGATGACCTCATCACCGGTGGCGGCAGCATCCTTCAGACCGCTGCAACACTCTCCGCCGCCGGCCTCGTCGTCCGCGATGCCGTCACCCTCATCGACCGCCAGGAAGGCGGCCGCCAGGCCCTCAAGGCTGCAGGCATCAACCTCGTCTCCATCCTCACGCTCGAACAGATCGCCAACTACCTCATGTCCGCCGGCCACATCACCGAGGACCAGTACCGCCCAACCATGGCCTACCTCGAATCCCGCAACGGCGGCTGAATCCCCCTCCGCCCATACCCCGGCCTGACCCCGGTTAAGACCCGTCACCTTTCACGGTTCTCGCGCCATCACTAGAGTAAATCCCGCAGTGCGCGAAACCGAGGCGAACCCCCATGCCCCGCTCCCTCCAGGCTCCGCCGATGCCGACGCTGAGGCCCTCGCGGCCCGTGCCGTCCTGCGCGACCCCCTGGCATGGGAACAGCTCTTCGAAATCCACTACCGATCCGTCTTCGCCTACGTCCGCTACCGCCTCCGCTCCCTCGATGAAGCCGAGGACATCGCCTCCCAGGTCTTCGAAATCGCCTTTGCCCGCGCCGATCGCTTCGACTACCGCGGCCTGCCCATCCAGGCATGGCTCATCGGCATCGCCCGCAATGTCGTTCGCGACCACATCAAGAAACTCGCCCGCCGCGGCCACGATGCCGAGCTCGACGAGACCGTCGAGCTTTCCGAGCCCGATGCCTCCGGCGAGGTTGACCTCCGCGGCGACCTCCTCGCCGCCATGTCCGGCCTCACAGCCGATCAGCAGGAAGTCATCCGCCTCCGTTTCCTCCTCGACCGCTCCGTCGCCGAGACCGCAACGCTCATGGAACGCTCCGAGGATGCCGTCAAGAACCTCCAGCGGCGGGCCCTCGCTGCAATGCAGCGCGCGCTCATCGAAGTCGGCTACCCCGTGGATGGATTGCCATGAGTGTTGAGGACCGGCTAGACCAGCTGCTCGATGCCGCCCTCGCCACGGGCGCCATTCCCGAGGACGCCACCGCCGTCGAGCGCCAGGTGATCGAGGCCGCGCTTGGTGCCGCCACCGCCGTCCAGCACGCCGCCCGCGCGGTCCGTGCCGAGGCCGATGCCGCCATGCCCGCCGCCCGCGCCCGTTTCCAGCGCCACCTCGCCTCCGCCGGCGCGTCCGCGGCTGCACCCATGCCGGCCCGGGCCGCGAAACCCCACCGCGGTCTGTTTGGCGGCTTCTTCGGCGGGCTCGTTGGCGGCGCCGCAGCCCTGCGCATCTCTGCCACAGCCGCGGCCCTCGGCCTCGTCGTCATCGCCGCGGTTGTTCTCGCCCGCCCCTTTTCGGGCGTCGAAACCGTCTCCGCCCTCGGCGTCGATGATTACGTCCAGGTCCAGGGTGTCGTCTCCGAAACGGATAGCGATTCCCTGACTGTCGAGTCCTCTGAATTCGGAAGCCTCCGCATCGACCTCTCCGATAGCACCGCGATCGTCGGAGGGACATCCGGCACGGGCCGCTCGGACTTGCGCCCCGGCGAAACCGTCCTCGTTAGCGGCGTCGTCCGCAATGCCCACAAGTCCGATATCCGCATCGCTGCAAGTACCCTCGCCCTCTCCGGCCAGGCCCCCGTCACCCACCCCACCGCCACCCCCCTGAAGGAGTTGCGGAAGTCCGAAGGCACGATTGAAGGCACCCTCACCGTGCTTGCCATCAATGCCGATGGTTCCCGCTCCCGGATCCTTCTCGATACCGGCCGCGGTCACCAGTTCGTCGTCGATGTCGATCGCGAGTCGGTCGCTGCCTTCGTCCGGAATGCCTCCGGCGGCGTCGGCAGCCGCGTCAGAGTCTTCCGCGATGAATCGCTCCCTGCTGGCGTCTTCCGCTTTGAAGCCGTGAGTGTCCAGACGCCACCAACGCCGGGCCTGCCGTACGCGCCCGGCTCGGCTATGGGCGCCAACCACCCTGCCCCGGCCCTCGTCCACATCGAGGGCGCCATAGTCTCCGGCGATCGCGCACGCTTCGTCGTGCAAACCGATAAGGGCAACGTCCCGGTGCTCGTCCCCGCCGAGACCCACCTTGTCCTCGGGCAGAGTGGCCTCACCCTCCGCGAAATCCGTGCTGGCGGGTCCCTCATCGGCTACCCCGTCTTCGTCCGCGGCGCCCTCG
>Ga0209476_10000264_pt1 | contig 35767 bp, 30 predicted proteins | sample KloWWTrecipitate_FD_187179 | JGI IMG/M metagenome (GOLD analysis project Ga0209476, IMG submission 187179) | Active sludge microbial communities from Klosterneuburg, Austria, studying microevolution and ecology of nitrifiers - Klosterneuburg... | ecosystem: Engineered > WWTP > Aerobic digester... | reverse complement strand
CTTGCCAAGCTTGGCCGCTTCAGCCTCGCTCACCTTGGCCATGGCATTGCTGGCGGCCATCGACAACGCAATCGTCGTCAAGACCGGTACCCAGACACGAGTTTTAATCATTTTTGCCTTCTCCTGGAGGGATGTTTTTCTACTGACTGATTGAACAATCAGACGCGAGGGCGGGCTCCCGGCAATGCCCGCCACCTCGGTCTGTGTTGTCTTGCTTCGCTTCTAAACGTCGCATCGTCCGATGGAACCCGTTCCAGCCACCGGACCACTCATTTCAGCCGAGCTTGCCATCGACAAAGGCGCTGCGCAGCTGCCTCTTGAGCAGCTTTCCGGCTGGATTACGCGGCAGCGACTCGGTAACGACCTGCACCACCGCCGGCACCTTGTAGGCCGCCAGATTCGCTGCAACATGCGCACGCACCGCCTGTGCGTCGAGCTTGCACCCCTCATGCACCGACACCACCGCAGCCACCATCTCCCCGGTGTCTTCGTCCGGGACGGCGAACACCGCCGCCTCAAGCACCTCAGGCAATTGCAACAAGCACGACTCGACCTCAGCCGCGGCGATCTTCTCGCCACTGCGATTGATGACGTCCTTGATACGATCGACGATGAAGATGAAGCCTTCATCGTCGAGATAGCCCACGTCGCCGGAGCGGAACCAGCCCTCGCTCATGGCGGCCGCGGTCGCCGCCGGGTCACGCCAATAGCCCTGCATGACGGTGACACCACGCAACCAGACCTCGCCCTGCTCGCCTGTTGGCAAGGCCTGGCCCAAGGCATCTGCGATCCGCACGTCCACAATGGGCGAGAGCACGCCGGAACTATGCGGTTTGTAGGCGAAAAGCGTGCCCGAGGCGGCGGCACCGACGCCATTCGTCTCGGTAAGGCCGAAACCGACACCCGACATCGAGTTCGGACGGCGTCGCTGCAATTCATCAATGACGCGCTGGAACAAGCCCGCGCCGCCAAAGCCCAGGCCCATCAGGGTGCCGGTCTGTGCCGGGTCATCGAAACCTGGCTGCGAAAGCAACTGCATGACCATCGACGGCGCACCGTTGAACTGGGTGATGCGCTCGGCCTGAATCACCTCGATCGCCTGCGCCGGGTCCCACCGGTTGACGAACACCAATCGACGGCCGTTTCGCAGCGAGTTGAGTAATTGCGCATGCAGGCCGCTGACATGGAACAGGGGCACCGCGGTCAGCGTGGTCGGCGTCAAGCCGCGTGCCATTAGCGCCGCGACCGCTTCGGGCGAGGTCATGCCCGAGAAGGCGCCGATGAAGTCAATGTTGAACAGCGCCTGGCACACACTGCGCTGCGACGACAGCGCGCCCTTGGCGCGGCTGGTGGCGCCGGAGGTAAACAGAATCAGTGCGGGGTCATCGGGTCCGAGCTCGGGCAGTGCCGGCGGCTCGGCGGCCTGACTGACCACGGACTGATAGTCGGCAGCGCCTGCCGGCAGCTCGGTCGCGCCCACGCACAGAATGCGGCAACCCGCGACCCGGGTGTCGCCGCCGATTCGGGTGAGACGATCGTTGTCGCAGGCGAACACGCAAGGCTCGACATCGGCCAGCGCCGCATGCAGCTCCTCGCCCAGCCCGAAGCTGTTGAGCGGGGCCGGCACCGCGCCGATGAGACCGGTCGCGACCAGCACCACCGCCCACTCGGGGCGGTTGCGCATGGCGATGGCGACGCGATCACCGGGTTTCACGTCCCAGGCGCGCAACTGCGCGACCACCGCATCGACCTCGGCGAAGAAGCGATCGAAGGTCCAGGTCTCGCCCAGATAGCTGATGAAGGGCTTGTCACCGTGCGCACGTGCGCTCGACAGCAGCTCGGGCAAGGTGCGAAAGGCATTGCGATACACCCGCACAGTGCGCCCATCCACGACCTCCTCGGCGAGCTCGAACGGCGCACCGGGGGCGGTGAGCTGGGCGCGAATCTTGTGGGCAAGTTCAGAAAGCTGGGACATCAATTACTCCTAAGAATCAGTTTGCAAGGCTGAAGCGATACAGCCCGTCATCATCCAGCACACGCCTCACCTCGCCCGCATAACGCAACCAGGACAGATGAGCAATGGTCTCGCCCAGCGCCATCATGTCCTCGACGGCACTGCGCACCTTGGGGAATTGCCGGTTCTTGGTCTCGAACGCGGTGGCCGCGCCCACCTCGCGCAGGTAATCACGCACGATATCGAACTGCTGGGTGTGGTGCTCATGCAGCTCGGCCACGCGCGGCAGCAGACCACGGAAAACGCGTTCATGCGAGGGCAGCACCAGCGTATCGGGCGCCAGGGCGGCGAGTCGATCGAGCGAATCGAGCCACAACCTGAGCGGATTGGCCTCGGGCTCGATGTCCGACACCAGCACGTTTGAGGTGATGCGTGGCAGCAACTGGTCGCCGGCAATGAGCAGACGATCACGCTCGCAATACAGGCAGGCATGCTCGGGGGAATGGCCCTCACCGATCACAATCCGCCACTCGCGCCCGCCGATGCTGAGCACCTGGCCTTCGCGCAGTCGTGTGAAGGCGTTTGGTTGCGGCGGCATGAACGGGTCGCGGCGCAACTTGGCGAACATCTCCTCGATCCTGGCCAGCGGCATGCCCGCGCGCAGATAGAACTGCATCAGGGAGTCGGGCAAAGGCTCGGGCATGAGCCCGCCCAGGCTACGCATGGTGAAGTATTCACCGTAGGTCATGTACAGCGGCACATTGAAGCGTTCGGTGAACCATGCCGCCAGCCCGGCATGATCATAGTGAAAATGGGTGCAGATCAGGCCCTTCAGCGGCAAGCCCCCGAAGTGGCGGTCGACGATGGTTTCCCACAGCGCGCGCGAGTTCGCCAGATTGAGCCCGGTGTCGACGATGAACCAGCCATCGGTGTCGCGCAACAGATAGACGTTAATGTGGTCCAGCTGCATCGGCATCGGCTGGCGTGCCCACAGCACGCCCGGCGCAAGGATGACGACTTCGCCATCGGGTTGCGGGGGAACAAACGGAAACTCGATCCCCGTCCCGCCATGGGACACTGCATTTTCTGGGGGCTGCCTGGTGTCGCCCATGAAGTCTCCGTTTTTTAGCGTAATTATTGAGGCCTAACATTAGGCGGGGCAGTGTGGTCCGGACACGTCCAAAAGGACGATGTCCAGCGACACCTTCGCATCGAGGATGTTCGGCCATCGTCCAAATAAGGGATGTCTGTCGTAGCACAGCTGGACAGAATCAGCCAGACTCAAGGCCACTGGCGCACTTGCTGGCGCCGGCCCGCTGGATCGCAGAGAGAATCACTACAAAAAGGAGGCCCACATGGCCACAACGAAAGACTATCGCATTGGTGAATTCACCTTTCCGCGCGGTTGGTTCATGATCGCGGAATCGACCGAGCTCGACACCCACAAGCCCCTTTCGGTGCGCTTCTTCGGTCAAGACTTTGCGCTGTACCGCGGCCGTGAAACCGGCAAGGTGGTGTTGCTCGACGCCTACTGCCCGCACATGAAGACCCACCTGGCTGCCCCCAACACCACCTCCTATGTCGTCATCGACGGCGGTGGCTCCAACGTCGAGGGCGACGACATTCGCTGCCCTTACCACGGCTGGCGCTTTGGCGCCGACGGCAAGTGCAACGACATCCCCTATCACGACGGTCAGATCCCGGCCGCGGCGAAGGTCAAGTCGTGGACGGTGGTCGAGAGCCTGGGCGCGATCTGGGTGTGGTATGACCCCGAAGGCGGCGAGCCGGAATGGGAGCATCCCAGCCTCAAGGAATGGGACGATCCGTCCTGGGTGCGCTGGAAGTTCGATCACCTCGGCATCCTCAACCAGCACCCGCAGGAAGTCATCGACAACATCTGTGACTACGGCCACCTGAGCCCGATCCACGGCTCGACCGTGCAGAAGTACGAGAACGAGTTCCAGGGCCACCACGCCATTCAGCGCCAGTGCGGCCCGCACCGCACCCTGGTGGGCGAAAACGGCGCCAGCCCGGTGCTGTCCACCGTCACCGTCTATCACGGCCCGGGCGTGCTGATCTCGCACCTCGGCGGTCTGTACGAAGCCGTGTTGTTCATCACCCACACCCCGGTGGAAGACGGATCGATCAAGGTCTGGCACTCCCTGCTGGTCAAGTCGCCCAGCGGCAGCGCCGTGGCTACCCACACCGACATGATCGCCGCACGCCAGTTCCAGGAATCGAGCCGTCTGGCGTTTGCGCAGGACTTCGAGGTGTGGACCAACAAAGGCCCGTGCCTGAACGGTCTGTTCATCCCTAGCGACGGCCCCTTCATGAAGGCCCGCATCTGGTACAAGCAGTTCTTCAACCCGCGCGCCAAGAAGCACGAATACCTCGAGCAGTGCGAAGGCTTCTACGTGCCCAAGGGCATCGCCCCGTTCACTGACGGCGCGCCCGCAGCAGCCTGAGCCTGCTCCGCACAAGCTGATGTGAATGCGGCCTGTCCCTGCGGACAGGCCGCATTTTTTCTGCCCCAGCGGCCTTCATCAGCATCTGAATGCGCAGCCGGCGCGGTCATCGACGATACGCACAGTAGCCTGGATCAAGACATGACACTTACACAAATCGCACCCTGGGTCGGGCTCATCGGCCTGATCGGACTGGCCGGCCTGGCGGGCATCCGCAATCCCGCGCTCAAGACCCAGCCCGGCGCCCTCATTCGCCTGCTGGGCATCGCCGGTCTGGCCGGCATCAGTGGTTTCTGGATCGCGGGCGCAGGCGCAATGGGCGCTTTCGGCGCGCTCGGCCTGTGGAACCATCAGTCCCCGAAGCTCGCGCTGTGGGGCAGGCTGGGCTGGGCGGGCGTGCTCGGCGTACCGTTCGCAATCGCCGCCCTCATCTGAACAAACACCGCGCGACGTCACCCAAGGCGGTGGCAGTGGCGCGCCCGATGTTCAGGCGCACGCCGCGCGCGCGAACTCGACCACACGCTCGCCGATCATGATTGCGGTGGCATTGGTGTTGCCGGAAATCAGCCGCGGCATCACCGAGGCATCGGCCACGCGCAGGCCTGCGACGCCGCGCACCGCCAGCCGGGTATCGACCACCGCGGCCTCGTCCTCGCCCATCCTGCAGGTGCCCACCGGATGGTGGCCGGTGGAGCCGGCACGGCGCGCATAGTCGATGAGCTGCTCGCGTGTGCTCGCCGAACTGCCCGGATAGACTTCGCTGGCCGTGATCGCAGCCAGCGCTGGTGCGGCTGCGATGCGGCGCGCCCACGCCATGCCCGCCAGCGTGGTGTCGATGTCCTCATCGGTGGTGAGGTAATTCATCTGCAGCAAAGGCCGCGCCGCCGCATCGGCCGAGGCCAGCGCCAGCCGGCCGCGCGAACTGGGCCGGCACACATTGGGCGCCAGGGTGTAACCGGGGAAGGGGTGCAGCGCCTTCTTCTCGCCTTCGAGCTCACCCGACAGCGGCAGCAGGTGAAACTGCAAGTCGGGGCGCAGCAGCTCGGGCCGGCTGCGCAGGAAGACACCAACCTCAGCCGCCGGCATGGTCATCGCGCCGCGCTTGCGCAGCAGGTAGTTCAGCACCTCAAACAACACCCGCATGCCGCCCAGACGCTGGTTCATCGACGCCTGGCCGTCCTTGAGCCGCCACATCAAGGGCACCACCAGATGGTCCTGCAGGTTGGCACCCACCTCGGGCGCATCCACCTTGAGCGCAATGCCGTGACGGGCGAGCTCGGCGGCAGGGCCGATCCCGGACAGCATCAATATCTGCGGCGAGCCGATCGCCCCCGCGCACAACAAGACCTCGGCACGCGCACGCGCGACGCGCTCCTGTCCATCCACCCGATAGCGCACGCCGAGCGCACGCCCACCCTCGATCAGCACCTCCGCGACCACCGCCCCGGTCTGGATCAGCAGATTGCTCCGCCCGCGCGCCGGCTTCAGGTAGCCGTGCGCCGCCGAACAACGGCGTGCACCCGTGAGTGTGGCCTGATAGAAACCCACCCCTTCCTGGGTGGCGCCATTGAAATCCCGTGTGCGCGGGATGCCTGCCTGTTCGGCGGCCTGAATCATCAGCTCGGCCAGTGGCGTGGGGTCCACCAGGTCGGACACCGCAATCGGGCCGTCCTGCCCGTGATGGACATCGGCGATGCCCAGATTGCGCTCCATGCGCCGGAAGTAAGGCGCCACCTCGGCCCAGCCCCAGCCCGGCGCCCCCGCCTCCACCCAGTCGTCGTAGTCCTGATGCTGGCCGCGGATGTAGATCAGGCCATTGATGGCCGAGCTGCCGCCGAGCACCTTGCCGCGCGGCAAGGGCACGCGCCGGCCGCCCAGGCCGGGTTCGGGCTCGGTCTCGAACGCCCAGTTGAAGGCGCTGCCCGGGTCCTGGGTCTTGCCCCAGCCCGCCGGCATGTCGATCATCAGATTGTCGTCACCCGCACCGGCCTCGAGCAACAGCACGCGGCAAGCGGGGTCTTCGGACAGGCGCGCCGCCGCCGCGCTGCCCGCGCTGCCCGCGCCGACGACGATGTAGTCGAAGCTGTCCATCTCAGCCCTCCCGGATCTGCGTGCAGCGCGCGAGATCACGTGGCACGCGAACGCGGTTGACCGCCGCCGTCGTGTCGATGCGCCCGAAGGACACCCCGAACAGCAATTGCGACTCCGGCGCCAGGTCGAACTCGGCACGCACCAGATCGGGATGGAAGCTGAGCGAAGTCTGCGGGCAGCTGCCGTAGCCCATGCTGGCGAGCGCGAGCATGAAGGTCTGCGCGCACATGCCCAGATCCGCCGCTTCGCGCACGCCACAGCCTGCCGGCAAGAAGAAGAAGGCGACATGGGGCGCGTCAAAGAAAGCGTAGTTCTGCATGAACTGAGCCTGGCGCCCGGCCTTGTCCTCGCGCGCGATGCCCACCGTGGCGTACAAGGCCTCAGCCGCGGCAATCTGGCGCTCGCGGTGCACCCCTTGATAGCGGCTGTCGTAGGGCAGGTCGGGCTTCATTCGGCCCGCCATCATCTGCGCGCTGATGCCGGCGGCGAGGCGGTCGCGCACCGCGGCCGAGGCCACCGCGATCATCCACGGCTGGGTGTTGCAATTGGACGGGGCGTGGCAGGCTAGGGCCAGCGCGCGCTCGATGTCCGCGCGTGGCAGCGGGTCGGGGAGAAACGCACGGGTGGAAACGCGTCGGTCGACGATGTCGGCAAACACGGTGGCGTGATCGATGTCAGGCAGTTGCATGGGTGATTCCTGTGCGGAGTGTGCCGGAAAAGTGGTTCGAAAGCCCGTGAGCACGGGCGTCGCGCAGCGGCGTCAGCGCCCTTCCCAGGCCGGGGCACGCTTCTCGTTGAAGGCCATCACGCCCTCGATCACGTCGCGGCTGCTGCGCATCGCCTCGATGCCGGGGTAACCGCCTTCGTCCTGGCGGCGGATGGCCTCGTCCACTGGCAGCGCCAGACCATCGCGCACCGCGGCCTTGGTCGCACGCAGCGCGAGCGGGGCGTTGGCGCACAGCAGCGCGCACCAGCGCGCAAGCGCGGCGTCCATGCCGCCCTCTTCCACCACCTCGTTGATCAGCCCCCATTCGGCAGCCTGCTCGGCGCCGATGCTGCGCGCGGTCAGCAGCAGCTCCATCGCGCGCTTCATGCCCACCTGACGCGGCAGCCTATGCATGCCACCGGCGTAGGCCACGGCGCCGATGCGCGGCTCGGGCAGGGCAAAGGACGAAGCCCGCGTCGCCAGCACCAGGTCGCAGGCCATCGCCACCTCAAAGCCGCCTCCCATGGCGATGCCTTCCACCGCGGCGATGACGGGCTTGTCCAGATCAAAGCGGCTGGTGAGGCCGCCGTAGCCGGTGGGCGGAATCGTGTACGGCGCGCCGCCTTCAAGCGCGGTGCGCATGGCGCGAATGTCGCCACCGGCCGAAAACGCCCGCCCGCCGGCACCGCGCACGATGGCCACCCACAGCGCGTCATCGGCGGCGTAGGCGTCGAAGGCGGCGGACATCAAGGCCTGGGTCTCCGGGTCGAGGGCGTTCATCGCCTCGGGACGATTGATGGTGACGGTCAGCACATGGCCGTCGATGTGGGTCAAAACCTTGCTCATGGGATCGGGCTCCTTGGTGGTCCGCGTGAGGCGACGCCGCCGCGACCGGCTCAGCGCCAGGCGCCCCTCGCAGCGGCGCTCTGTGCTGCATCTGCCCGCAGTGCAGGCGTATCGTCATTGCTGTCTGGACCCGGCGACCAGCCATCTGCCGGGCCGCAACCAGTATAGAGAGCCCGAACGGGCACCGTGATTCGCATTGGGCGGTTCCGAACACCGGCGCCAAGACCCTGATTTTGAACGACAAGATAATCAACGCGGACACGCCACCGCGCCGTTCTCACGTTTCCGAGCGTCGCACTCAGCGCACCCGGGCGGGCAGATCGGGGTCGAGCACACCCAGCGCCATGGCTCGCAGGCAGTCCACAAAGACGGGCTGTTCAACCCGCTCCGGCGCGTCTTCCAGTGCGGTGCGAATGGCCGCACGCATCGCCATACACAACATATAGGCCGCCATCTCACGGCGCTCGGGCGCGAGCTCGGGCACGTAGAGGGCGACGAAGGGCAGCCAGGCGTCGTCGACGTATTCGCGTGAATTTGCGTAAGGGCCGATGCGCATGCCCATCTGCAGCGCCGGATGGTATTTGAGGTGAAACTCGCGATGCAGCCGGTGCAGGCGCAGCTCCATCCGCACCATGTTGCGCAGGATTGCGTCCAGCGCCGCGCCCAGCGGCAAGCCGGTGATCGCGGCGCGCAGCGCAGGCACGAAGACGGTCACCTCTTCATGCAGGACGTGATCGAAGGCCAGCCCGACCACCGCCTCGATATTGGGGAAGTACTGGTAGAAGGACCCCACGCCGACGCCGGCCACCTCCGCTAGGCGATTCACCGTCAAGGCTTCCACGCCTTCTTGCTCGAGAAGCTGAATGCAGGCCTCGCGCAACGCAGTGACGAGCGAACGCGAGCGCGACTGCGACGGCTGCTTGCGCAAGGCAGGCAGGCGAGCGTCGCGCTCGGCACGCTCGGGCACAGGCGCAGGCGGAGCGGCAGGAACACGCTTTCTATGGCTCATGCAGAACGTGAGGCGAGCGCCGCAAAGCACCCACCACAACTTTTTTCCTCAATTTAATCAGATGATTGAACGAAACCAATGGAACGCGTCAATGCGAATTCCGGGGGTGCGCCGGGCTCCCTATACTCTCATGGTCGCGATCCTTCAGCGCTTCGGCACAGGCCGCGCCCCCAAGACCAAGGCTAACGAGGAGACAAACGAGACGTGAGTCCGCCCGCCATCCACTCCGAGGACCTGCACGGCGCACCGAGTTGCAGCCTGCCCCCGCTGCCCCCTGGCCGCCATTACCGCTACCACGTCATGGTCAAACCGGCGGGCGCGCTGTGCAATCTGGACTGCCCCTACTGCTTTTACCTGCACAAGACCGATCTATTGGCGCACGAGCGCAACGCGCGTATCGACGACAGCCTGCTCGAGACCCACATCCGCCAGTACATCGAAGCCCAGACCGGGGACGAGGTCATCTTCTCCTGGCAGGGGGGCGAACCGACGGTGATGGGTCTGAATTTCTTTCGCCGCGTGGCCGAGCTCCAGGCCCGCCATCGCAAACCAGGCCAGCGCATCGAGAACGACCTGCAGACCAATGGCCTGCTGCTCGACGATGAGTGGGTGGCCTTCCTCAAGACACACGGCTTCGTGGTCGGTCTCAGCGTGGACGGCACGCGCGAACTGCACGACCGCTACCGCCCCACCAAGGGCGGCGAGCCCAGCTTCGACCGCGCCCTCGCGGCCGCCGCCAGGCTGGCCGCGGCCGAGGTGCCGTTCTCCTTGCTGTGCGTGGTCAATCGTGACGTGGCACGCGCCCCGCTCGAGGTGTACCGCAGCCTGCGTGCCATCCCGGGCAGCTTTCGCATCCAGTTCACGCCTTGCGTGGAAACGCGCGACTTCAAGCTGCGCGCGCCCGGCCTCGCGCGCAGCGCCGACATGCCATTACTGGGTACGCCGCGAAGCCGCCCCGACCATCCGCTGGCTATCGTCACCGAGTGGTCGGTGGATGCGCGCGACTACGGCGAATTCCTGTGCACGCTGTGGCGCGAGTGGCTGGCGCACGACTTCGGCCGCCTGCACATCAATGTGTTCGAAACCGCGGTGGCGCAGGCGCTCGATCTACCGGCGCAGATGTGCACCAGCGCGCCGGTGTGCGGCAAGGCGATGGCACTCGAGCACGACGGTGAGCTCTACGCCTGCGACCACTTCGTTTACCCCGAATTTCGCCTTGGGAACATCCGCGATGTGCACCAGGGCGATCTGGCCTTCTCGCAGCAACAGACGCGCTTCGGCCTGGCCAAGCACGACAGCCTGCCCGGCTGCTGCAAGCGCTGCCCGCAGCTGAAGCTGTGCTGGGGCGAGTGCCCCAAGAACCGTCTGCTGCGCAGCGCCGAGGGCGAACCCGGCCTCAACTACCTGTGCGAAGGACTGAAGCGCTTCTACGCCCAAGTACAGCGCGACATGCCTGACATCAGACGACGCCTGGGGCGCTGAGCGCTGAGCCCCGAGCACTGAGCCGCGTCACCCACAACTCAAGCCCCTGCCAGCCCGTGAGCCGGCACCATCACCACCAAAAAAATACAAAGGAGACTCCACCATGACTCAATCCACCCTGCCCCAATCGCCGCCGCGCTGGCGCCGCCTCGCGCTCGCCGCCGCCCTCTCCAGCCTGGGCGCTGGCGCAGCCAGCGCGGCCACCGGCGATGCAAGCCCCGACACCAAGCCCGTCCAGCCCAGCACGCGGCCCAACATCCTGGTCATCATGGGTGACGACATCGGCTACGCCAACGTCGGCCTCTACAGCCACGGCATGATGGTGCCCACGCCCAACATCGATCGCATCGGCCGTGAAGGCATCCTGTTCACCGATCATTACGCCCACCCCAGCTCCACCGCCGGGCGCGCCGCCTTCATCACCGGCCAGCTTCCGATCCGCACCGGCATGACCACCGTCGGCCTGCCCGGCTCGCCGATCGGCATCGACGAGCGCGACCCCACCCTGGCGCAAGTGCTCAAGGAGCAGGGCTATCGCACCGGCCTGTTCGGCAAGAACCACCTCGGCGACCGCAACAACCACCTGCCCACGGTGCATGGCTTCGACGAGTTCTACGGCAACCTCTACCACCTCAACGCCGAAGAAGAGCCCGAGCTGCGCATGTGGGGCAAGGACGCCGGCTTCAACGCGCGCTACCGCCCGCGCGGCGTGATCGACAGCGTCGCCACGCAGGAAGACGACGCCACGGTGGACCCGCGCTTTGGCAAGGTGGGCAAGCAAAAGGTGCGCGACACCGGCGCGCTCACCCGGGAGCGCATGGAAACCGTGGACGAGGAATTCCTCGACCGCACGAAGCGCTTCATCACCCAGTCGACAAAGGCGAGCACGCCCTTCTTTGCCTACTTCAGCCCCACCCGCATGCACATCTACACCCACCTCAAGCCGGCCTCGCGCCACCTTGCCAGCGACATCTCGAGCGAGTTCGACGTCTACGGCAGCGGCCTGATGGAACACGACGGCCACGTCGGCCAGCTGCTCAAGCTGCTCGACGAGCTGAAGATCGCCGACAACACCATCGTCGTGTACACCACCGACAATGGCGCCCAGGTGGCGTGGTGGCCGGACGCGGGCACCACGCCCTTCCGCGGTGAAAAAGCCACCACCTGGGAAGGCGGCGTGCGCGTGCCCATGCTGGTGCGCTGGCCGGCAAGGATCCCGGCGGGCAAGACCTCCAACGGCATCCAGACCCACGAGGACATGTTCACCACCCTGGCCGCGGCCGCCGGCTATGCCGACGCACCGGCCAAGCTCAAGGAGCGCAACAAGGTCTGCATCGATGGCGTGGACAACCTCGCGCACTGGACCGGCACCGCGCCTTCGGCACGAAACGTCGTGTACTACTACAACGAGAGCGAACTCAGCGCGGTTCGCATCGGCCCGTGGAAGTCGCACTTCAAGACCCGCGAAGGCTTCTTCGACAGCCAGAAACAGAGCTCGCTGGTGTTCAACCTGCGCATGGATCCTTACGAGCGCCAGGACGGCCAGAAGAGCAATGATCTGGCGATGAAGATGGGCGTGGGCTTCGGCGGCCAGGTCGCGGATGCCGTGGGCGCCCACATCGCCTCTTTCCGCGAATGCGCGCCCCGCCAGAAGGGAGGCTCGCTGCGGATGGGAGACCAGTGAGCGCCAGCGCGCTGCAGGCCTTCGTCGAACTGCGCGAGCGCCTGGGCGAGGCCGTGATCGGCCAGCCGGCGGTGGTCGAGGCACTGTTGATTGCGCTGCTGGCCGACGGCCACCTGCTGCTCGAAGGTCTGCCCGGTCTGGCCAAGACGCGCGCCATCAAGGCCCTGGGGCGTGAGCTGGGCCTGGGCCTCGCGCGCATCCAGTTCACCCCCGACCTGCTGCCCTCCGACCTGCTGGGCGCCGAGATCTACCGCCACGATGGCCAGGGCAATGGCCACTTTGTGTTCCAGCCCGGGCCGATTTTCGCGCCGCTGGTGCTGGCCGATGAGATCAATCGTGCCCCGGCGAAGGTGCAGTCGGCCTTGCTTGAAGCGATGGAAGAGCGCCAGGTGACTGTGGCAGGCCAGACCCATGTGCTGCCACACCCGTTCCTGGTCATGGCCACGCAGAACCCGATCGAGCACGAAGGCACCTACCCGCTGCCCGAGGCACAGACCGATCGCTTCCTGATGAAGGTCGTGATCGGCTACACCGAGCGCAGGCTGGAAGGTGAAATTCTGCGCCTGGTGCGTGCGGAGGAAGGCCGCAAGCTGGGGAGCATCGAGCACTCGCAAACCTCACCGCCTGCACCGGAGCACGCTAACAACGCCACGGCAGCAACCACCCCAGCTGCCACAACGGTGGCCACGTCCGTGTCTTCAACAGCCTTGCATATGCTGGGCGCCGCACGCCAGGCGGTCAGCACGATCTACGTGTCACCGGCGATCGAAGACTATCTGGTGGATCTGGTACACGCAACGCGCCAGCCGGACCCGCTCAATGCCGAGCTGGCACGCTGGATCGACGTGGGCGCCAGCCCGCGCGGCACCATCGCGCTCGATCGCTGCGCGCGCGCCCACGCCTGGCTGCAGGGGCGCGACTTCGTCGGTCCGAGCGACGTGCATGCGGTGGTGCACGCCTGCCTGCGCCACCGTCTGGTACTGAGCCACGAGGCGCTAGCCGCCGGCATCGATGCCGACCAGGTGATCGATCGCGTCGTCGCACTCGTCGCCGCGCCATGACCTCGACCGCGCGCCGCTCTCGCAGCCCTTGGTGGCCGTGGTCGCGCAGCAGCAACGCGACAGGTGGGGCAGCGGAGCGAGACGAGGCAGGATCAGCGGCGGAACGCGCCTCGCCCCCCACTTCAGTCACAGCTGCAGTGCCCGGCGTCTATGTCGATTTGCTGCAACTGCTGGCGCTGGAGCATCCGGCCCGCCAGCTGCGCTGGCCACCAAACATGGCTCCCGCACACAGCCTGCTGGCAGGACGGCACCGCTCGCGCGTGCGCGGCCGCGGCCTGGATTTCGTCGAGCTGCGTCACTACCTGCCCGGCGACGACACCCGCAACATCGACTGGCGGGCCAGCGCCCGCACCGGAAAGCCCCAGCTCAGGGTGTATGCCGAGGAGCGCGAGCGCCCCACCTGGCTGATCGTCGATCAGCGCATCGCGATGTTCTTTGCCCGCCGCGGCGCCCTGCGCTCGGTGGTGGCGGCCGAAGCGGCGGCGATCTGGGGCTGGCGTGCGCTGGCCGGCGGCGATCGCGTTGGCGGCATCGTGTTTGGCGATGACGGCATCGACCTGGTCACAGCGCGACGCGGGCGGCGTTCCATGCTCCACCTGCTGAATCGGCTCGCGGCCCGCAACCAGGCGCTGCGCGCGGATTCAGCCACACCCGGCCAGCCGCAACAACTCGACGCCGCCCTCGCACTGCTGGCAAGACAGGCGCCGCGCGAGGCGATCGTGGCGGTCTTTTCCGCCTTCGACGGTCTCGGACCCGCCACACGCACGCGCCTGCTGGCACTTTCGCGCCATAACGACCTGGTGCTGCTGCCGGTGTGGGAGGACCCCGAAACACTGCGCCCGGCGCGGATCGTGGTCAGCGATGGCAGCCTGCAACTGCCGGTCGACCACGCCAATGCCAAGGTGCGCGCACGCCTGGCCGAGGCTGCACAAAAGCGGATGCACGACTTGTTGGGATTGCGTGCCGAACTCGGCTGCGCCGTCATGCCCTTGCTGACCTCGGAACCCGCGCTGGTGCAACTCGCCCGCGGCATGGACGGCCGCAGGCCCGCGTCGATGGTGAGCCCGGCGCCCAGCCAGGCTGGTACTGACCGTGATCGATAGCGCAGGGCCGCTCCTGCCGCCCCTCCCGTCATCACCACCGGACGCCGCCACCCAGGCCGTGCTCGACCAGCTTCACCCGCTGCTGCTGCCCCCCCTGCCCGCATGGACGCCGCAGACTGCGGGATGGGCGGTGCTGGCGGTGCTCGTGTTGATGGCACTGCTGTGGTCCGCATGGCGCGGCATGCAGCGCTGGCGGGCGGGACGGTTTCGCCGTCTGGCTCTGGCTGAGCTGACGCGTTTGCGCCTCGATCTGCAGTCCGCCCAATTCCCTGAACTCCCTGCAGCACGGCTTGCCGCCGCGCGCCAGCTGCCCGAACTGGTGCGGCGTCTGGCCCTGGCACACGCGCCACGCCACGAGGTGGCGAGCCTGCAGGGGGCAGCGTGGAGCGCGTGGCTCGATCGCAGCCTCGAACGCAAGGTCGGCCGCAGCTCCAGCGAACCAAACCAGGCCTTCACGCAGGGCGCGGGCCAGCGCCTGAGCGACTGGGCCTACCTCCCGCCCGAGCAGCTGCCGTGGGACACGCTGCCAGCCCTGCTCGCGCTGCTCGAGCGCTGGATTCGTCAGCATCAAGTGCCTGAAAGACCTGCCGTGCAGGAGCTCAAGCCATGAGCCCGTGGCCTGGCTGGGTCGGGCTGGATGGATTGAGCTGGCTCGCCCATATCGAATGGGCGCAACCCTGGCTTGCGCTGCTGTGGCCTCTGGCCTTGCTGCTGCCCTTGCTGCCACCCCATCGGCACAGCCAGACCGCCTTGCGCATTCCATTCTTCGCCCTGGCCGTTGCCGCCACCGGCGAATCACCGCGTCCGGGGGCGACGGTGCTACCGCACGGCATTGCAGGCTGGATGCTGCTGGGCCTGGCGTGGACCGCCGGCATCCTCGCCGTGATGCAGCCGCATTGGGTGGAGCCACCGTTGCCCCGCGCTCAACCGACGCGCGACTGGCTGTTGGCAATCGATCTGTCACCGTCGATGCGCGCACGTGACTTTCGCGATGCGCAGGGACACTCGGTGGACCGTCTGACGGTTATACGGGACGTGCTGGATGATTTCCTCGAACGCCGGCCCGAAGACCGCATCGGCCTGTTGCTGTTTGCCGAGCAAGCCTATGTGCAGGCCCCGTTCACCCTGGACCATGGCGCGGTGAGGGCGCTGCTGGCCGAGGCGCGCATCGGCATGGCCGGCTCGCGCACCATGATCGGCGATGCCATCGGTTTGGCCGTGCGTGTGTTCGACGCCTCACCGGCCCCACAGCGCACGCTGGTACTGCTGACCGATGGCGCCGACACCGGTAGCCGCGTGCCGCCGGCGAAGGCAGCCGAAATTGCGGCGCAGCGCGGCGTGCGCATCCACACCGTGGCCATCGGCACCGAGGACGCCCCTGCCGGGGAGCGCCCGGATCTGGAAGGCCTGCGCGCCTGGGCCACCCTCACCGGCGGCCGCGCCTTCAGCGCGGTCGATCGCAGCAGCCTGAAGGACATCTACCGCGAGCTGGATGCGCTGGAAACACACGAGCACGAGACGCAGTCGGTGCGCCCGCGCCGGCCACTGTTCCACTGGCCGGTCGCAGCGGCGCTGACACTGCTGGGTGTGTACCTGCTGCGTGGGGTACTCGGTGGAACGCTCAGAGCGGGGTTCAGCGGCACTCTGGGCCGACCGACCCGACAGCGCGATAGCGCCGACGTGGAGGCCGACCATGGCTGAATGGCTGAGCACACTCCTGCCCCTGCACTGGTTGCGCCCCTGGGCACTGGGGGTTCTGCCGCTGGCCCTGCTGCTGGCCGTATTCGGGCGCCGCGCCGACCCAGGCCAGTCCTTCCACGGGCTGATTGACCCACATCTGCTGCCCCACCTGCTGGTGGGTGGCAACAAGCGCCAGTGGATCAAACCCGCCGATACGCTCGCCCTGGCCGTGGCGTGCTTCAGCGTGGCGCTCGCCGGGCCCGCATGGGAACGCGAAACGCCACCGCTGGCGCGTGAAGAGGCCGCGCTGATGGTGGTGCTGGACCTGTCGGCGGCGATGGACGCGGTGGACCTGGCGCCGAGCCGGCTGGCGCGTGCACGCCTCAAACTGCAGCATTTGCTGCGGCAGCGCGGCGACGCACCGACCGGGCTGATCGTGTATGCCGGCAGTGCCCACCTGGTGCTGCCCCCCGCACAGGACCGCCAGCTGCTGTCCACTTACCTGGACGCCTTATCCACTGCGCTGATGCCCGATGCAGGTGCGAGCCGCCCGGCCGCTGCACTGCGGCTGGCACACAGCTGGCTGGATCGCGCCGCCGTGCCCGGCACCGTGCTGTTCCTGACCGCAGACTGGCCGTCCAGCGAACTCGCCGCCGTGCGTGCGCAAGCCGAATCACGTCACGGCCTGGTGGTGTGGGCAATCGGCACGGTGGAGGGTGGCCCGATCCGCGACGCCAGTGACCGTGATGCGGGCGACAGTCAGCGCCAGGCGCGCGTAGCCCGTCTGGACGTCGCTGGCTTGAGCGCGCTGCGCGATCAAGCGGATGCCGCCCTGGTGACAGTGAGCCAGGACGACAGCGACGTCGACCGCGTGCAGGCCTTGATCGCACAACACCGTGCCGCCGCTGCCACGCAAGACTCCAGCCTGCGCTGGCGCGACCAGGGAGTGGGCTGGATCTGGCCCGGGCTGCTTGCCGTGCTGATGTCGTTCCGACGGGGCTGGGTACTGCGCTGGCCGCTTGCCTGCGCGCCGCTGCTGGCGGCCGGCCTGGCCTTGTCGCTGCTGACGGCTGCTGTGCCCGCCCTCGCCCAGGACACCCCCCCCGTCCCGCCACAATCCCTCTGCCAGCGCTTCATCGGCTGGTGGCTGACGCCCGACCAGCAGGGCCGCTGGTGGCTGGAGCGCAACGCGCCCGAGCGCGCCGCCGCGCATTTCGACGATCCACTGTGGCGCGGTGCAGCCCATGCCCGTACGCAACAATGGCAGGCTGCCGCCGACGCCTTTGCCCGCAGCGACTCGGCCGCCGGCTGGTTCAACCAGGCCCAGATGCTGGCTCGGCTCGGTCGCTACGCCGACGCCGTTGCCGCCTATGACGAAGCGCTCGCACGCGCACCGGGTTGGCCCGAAGCATTGGCCGACCAGGCGCGGGTACGCAGCCTGATACCCGCTGAAGCGGAGCCTGCTCCCGGCGAACCCTCCGCCACGCCCGGCGAGGGCGATGCCAGCCCAGCACCGCGCGAGCATCAAGCCCGCCCATTGTCTGAAAGCGAAGTGGCCGAACTGTGGCTGCAGCGCCTCGACACCAGCCCAGCCGGCTTTCTGCGCCGCAAGTTCGCGCTCGAAGCTCAGGCGCAGCCCATGAAAGCCCTGCCCCCTTCAGTTCAGACTCAAGCTCCACAATGACGCCCGCCCGCCTCGAATCGATCGACCTGCACCGGCGCAAAACACTGCGCATTGCCGCCGTCGCCGGCCTGATCCCGCTTGGCCTGCTTGGCGGCCCGCAGGGCTTGTGTCTGGCACAAGCCGAAACGGCAGGCTCGCCCCAGCCCAGGGTGCGCGTGCGCTGGGGCGTCGATGGCAACCACGATGGCGACGGCGCTGGAGAGCGCGGCAGCGACACCCCGAGCTTGGCGTTGAGCGATACCGTCATCGTGCGCCTGGAAGTGTGGGTGTCCACCTGGTTTCTGGCGCCAATCGACTTCCCCGCCACCCTGGCCACCGACACCGCCCTCAGCGAGCAGGTCGGCGGCTCGCCCCAATCCGCTTTTGAAGAGCTGGCCGACCAGCGCTGGACCGGTCTGATCCATCGCTACCGGGTACAGCCGCTGCAGCCGGGCGAGGTGACGCTCGACCTTGCCGCCCCCCTCGAAATACTGCCCGGACGCGGCGAGGGCCAGCCGCAACAGGTGCGCCCGCCCGAGCCGTTGCGGCTGGCGGTGCGAGTACCGACCGGCGCCGAAGGACTGCAACCCTTTGTTGCTGCGCGCCGGCTTGAGCTGCACCAGCAGTGGCAGCCGGACATCACCCCGGAGGCGCGTTGGCAGGTGGGCGATGCCATTCGGCGCGACATCGAACTGAACACCGACAGTAGCTCGCCCCTGCTGCCCGCACCCAATTTCGGCTCGCCCGCGGGAGTCGAGCCAAGGGTTCATGCCAGCACCCGCAAACCGCAGCAAGCCGGGACACAGCCCCTGGCTCAGACCAGCGCCAACCCGCCCCCTTCCCTAAGCATCCAACACAGCGCCACTTACGTGCTGCAGACGGCCGGCACCGTGGAACTGCCGGCCATCGAGATCGGCTGGTGGGATATCGAGCAAGCTCGGGTGCGTGTGAGCCGGCTGCCTGGCCTCACCCTGAAAGTGGAGTCTGCCGCTGCCCGCCCCGATCCTTTTTCGTCCGAGACCGCACTGTCCACCGTACCGGCGACTGAAGCCGGCAAGCCGTCGCCGCCCCTCTCGCCCTTCAGCTCGACACCAAGCGCAAGCGCCTGGTCCTGGGGCATCGCGTCCATGCTGGGCCTCGCCCTCGCAAGCTGGGGCTGGCGCCGGCGCAAGGCCGCACGTGAAGCTGCGCTATATCGATTGCAGCAGTGGGGCGTTGAGGAGTTGCGCACACGCTGGCACCTGCGCCGGGCCTGCTTGCGGGACGATCCGGCAGCGGCGCAACACGCTCTGGCCATCTGGCTTTGGCAGCTCCCCGCCGCAAGGCGTGAGGCGATTCATGCCGACAAGGCATGCACCGCGGCCATCGACGCGTTGGAGCGCTACCTCCATGGCCCACCTGCCTCCTTCACAGCAAGCGGGTGGACGGGACGCGGCCTGTGGCAGGCTTTGCGGCAGGCCTTGCAAGACAGCCCGACGAGCCGAGCGCGAAAGCGCAACCGCCACACGCAGCTACCTCGTCTGAGCCCCTGAGCGCCGCAACATGTCGGCGACCCAGTCAGCAGCATCTATCGGAGTGACCCCATGAGTGCCTCCACCAGAGTCTTCACGATCTAGCCGAGGTTTCGCGATAAACGTGGTCCGATCCATGCGACGCCCTTCTCGAACAGCCGATCAGACGAAGAAAACGCCAGGAGACTGAACGCATGGCCCTGATAAAACGAATTGCCCTCGGCCTTGCAGTGCTTGTGGCGTTGGTAATGACAATCGGCGTCGTGATGCTGCAGGATCGGCCTGCAGAAGCTGCGGTTGGCGAGCGAGTACGGATCTCCGGCCCTGCGGGCGATCTGGTCTACCACCGACTTGGATCGGGCGAAGCTGTCGTGCTGGTGCCAAGCTTTGCGCGCTCGGCGGCGGACTTCAACGCACTGGCACGCGCATTGGCTGAAGCCGGATATCGCACCCTGGCAATCCAGCCGCGCGGCATCGAAGGCTCGTCGTTCGGTGGGTTTGATCCGAGCCTGCGTGATTACGCTGCCGACATTGCCGCCATCCTCAAGGCAGAAGGCGTGCTCAGCGCGAGGGCCATCGTGGGCCACGCTTACGGCAATCGCGTAGCGCGGGTATTCGCGGTGTACTACCCCGACAGAGTGGAAAAACTCGTCCTGCTCGCCGCGGGCGGCGGCAAACCGCCCTCGCCGGAAATCAATGCAGCGATTCGCAAGGGGATATTCGGGTTTTCGGATGAGGAGCGCGAAAAGGCCATCGCATTGGCCTTCTTCGCTGACGGCACGGTTCCGCCATCATGGCTGCGTGGATGGTATCCGCTCGCTGCGCTGCATCAGGCGCGCGCGACGACCGCGCAAGCCTATTCAAGCTGGAGCCATGGCGGCGATACGCCGATGCTGATCCTGCAGCCGACCGAAGACAAACCGGCTCCACCCGCCGATGCGCAAGCGCTTGCGGCCCAGCTGGGGGCGAGGGTCGAGTTCCTTCTCGTGCCACGGGCCGGACATGCGCTATTGCCGGAACAGCCGGAAGCCGTCGCCAAGCAGATTTGGAGCTATCTGCGCGTCAAGGGGAACGAGCAGTAAGAGCCTCGCTGCTTCGATTCCGCCAGAGCAGCGAGGCTCAGTGCCGTCGCTCAGGGCCGCCGATGCGTCACCCGGGTCAATATGCAGACCGAAGCGGCGTCATCAATCCGCTCACCCAGCTCTCCAGGAAGCGAGTCCCACACCGATTGCTCGCCAAAGGCGGCAGCAACCGCATCAACAGACGCATACCAAGCCTCCACCACCAGATCATATTCATAGCCGCTCGGACGCACCCCGTCGACCCGGTTGCTGACCAGGCGCTGGGCCTGCGCCCAGGCCGAGGTGAAAGGCGGCGCAAAAACGGCTTCGTCCAGCGCTCCGGCAACGCTGGGCTTCAGGAATAACTGCACGCAGATGTCCGTCTGCGCGCCATCCACGATCACCGTCTCGCGCGCGGTAAGCGCGAAGTTGCGCACATAGGTGGAGAACACCCGCGGTTCGTCGGGCCGCATGATGCGCAGCGTTTCGGCGTCGTTCCAGATGTCGTCAGCCGACTGGCGGTCGCGCAGCGGGAGCAGGTTCACACCGTCGTAGTCGGCGGTCGCGCCCCGCGGCAGATCGGGACGTTCGAGCACGCGCGAGCACTGTGCGACCGACTTCACCCTGTCCGCGACGTTGTGACACTGGCGCCCCAGCGCCGAATGCTCACGCCAGGCTTGCGGGAAGTCCTCGGCTGCCAGCGCTGGGTTGCGGCGGGCGAGATAGATCATCTTCCATTGACTCATTGCACACCCGCTGCAGCTCGAGGCCTGACAAAAGCTGCCGGCACTGCGGCCGCGGCCTCGTATTCCTCTTTCATCCGCGCCACCAGCTCAGCCACGGTCAGCACGTCGTCGATGCTGCCGATGCCCTGCCCGGCGGACCAGACATCCTTCCACGCCTTGGGCTTGGCCTCGGTGGTGGCGAACAGGTCTATCTTGCCGTCATCCTGACTGCCCGACAGGGTGTCGGGGTCGATGCCTGCCGCGCGCACGCTGTTCTTCAGGTAGTTGGCCCAGATGCCGCTGAATACCGGCGTATAGACGATGTCTGCCACCGCGTCGGCCACGATCATGGCCTTGTGACGCGGGTCTGCGGTAGCCTCGCGGGTGGCGATGAAGCGTGTGCCCATGTAGCCGAGATCGGCGCCCAAGACTTCGGCGGCGCGCAGGCTGCGGCCGTCCGACAAGGCGCCCGCCAGTACCAGCGGCCCGTCCCAGAACCTGCGCACCTCTGCGACCAGGGCAAAAGGCGACAGCGTGCCGCCATGGCCGCCTGCACCGGCGCACACCAGGATCAGCCCATCAACGCCGGCGGCCGCAGCCTTGCGCGCATGCTCGACGCTGATGACGTCGTGAAAAACCAGCCCGCCATAGGCATGCACGCGCTCGACGACCGCATCCGGACGCCCCACCGAGGTGATGACGAAGGGCACCTGGTGCGCGACCACGCAGTCGAGATCCGCATCGCGGCGCGGATTGGACTTGTGTAGGATCAGGTTGGCACCGAAAGGTGCAGCAGGGCTGTCGGGGTGCTGCGCGTCCCAGTCGGCCAGTTCGACCTTGAGACGCTCGAGCCACTGCTCGAGCAGTTCGGGCGTGCGCGCATTGAGCGTCGGAAAGCTGCCGGCCACGCCAGCCTTGCACTGGGCCAGCACCAGTTCCAGGCCGCTGGCCAGGAACATCGGCGAACCGATCAGGGGCAGCGCGAGCCGCCCTTTGAACAACGCTGGAACGGGCATTCCGTCACCTCCACAAGCAGATTTCAAACCGCGAAAAAACAGCGGCGGACCTCATTGGGTCCGCCGCCAAACATGTGCGACCACGTCAGGCTCAGCCTCGCGGCATGCCCAACCCACGCTCGGAAATGATGTTGAGCTGGATCTCGTTGGTGCCGGCATAGATGGTGTCGGCACGCGAGAAGAAAAACACCTGCTGCAAGCGCCGCACCGCCGCCTCGTCGGAGCGCACGTCACCCGCCACGCCGATGACGTCCATCGCCAGCTGGCCGAGCTCACGGTGCCAGTTCGACCAGGCGTATTTGTAGATCAGTGCCTCGGGGCGCACCTTGGTCGAGCCAGTGTCGTCCTCCAGCATGCGCAAGCCGTTGTAGCGCAGGCCTTGCAGGCCGATCCAGGCGTCAGCGATGCGCTGGCGGATCGCCGGATTTTTTGCCGCGCCATTGGCGCGCGCCACTTCGAGGAGCAAGTCCAGCTCATGGCTGAAGTGCATCTGCTGACCGAGCGTGGACACCCCGCGCTCAAAGCCGAGCAGCGCCATCGCCACCTTCCAGCCCTCGCCTGGCTTGCCGACGATGCAGTCGGCCTCGGCCACCGCGCCGTCGAAGAACACCGAGTTGAACTCGGCCTCGCCGGTCAGCTGACGGATGGGGTGGATCTCGATGCCCGGCTGGTCGAGCGGCATCAGCAGGAAGCTCAAGCCCTCGCGCCCGATCGAGCCAGGCGTGCTGCGGGCGATGACGAAAATCCATTCGGATTCATGCGCCAGCGAGGTCCATACCTTCTGCCCCTGCACGCGCCAGCGCCCGTCCTCGTCCTGCCAGCAGCGCGTGGTGATCGCGGCCAGGTCGGAGCCGGCACCCGGTTCGGAATAGCCCTGCGCCCAGTATTCGCGACCTTCGCGGATGCCGGGCAGGAAGCGACGCTGCTGCTCGGGCGTGCCCAGTGCGATCAAAGTCGGTGCCATCAGCGTCTCGCCGATGTGGCCCATGCGCCCCGGACCGCCGGCGCGCACGTACTCTTCATGGAAGGCGAGCTGCAGTGACAGCGGCAGGTCGCGCCCGCCGTGCTCTTTCGGCCAGCCCAGGCCAACCCAGCCGCCGCCGGCCATTTCCTGCTCCCACTGCTTGCGCAGCGCGGGATAGGCTTCCTCGTCACCCGGCCCGCCACGGTGCTTCAGGCAGGCGAAGCGGCCGACGAGGTGGGTCGCCATCCAGTCGGCGACTTCCTTGCGAAATTCCTGTTCGTTCATGCTCATCCGTCCTCTCAGGTCGCGCTCAGGCTACATCCAGCAGCTGTGCTGCCAGCGTCTCGCGCCAGGCGCTGGTCGCGCCGAACCACTGGCTGGCCCACTGGGCACGCTTGAAATGCAGTTGCGGATCGTATTCCCAGGTAAAGCCCACGCCGCCGTGCAGCTGGATGGCCTCCTGTGCGCAATAGCGGTAAGCCTCAGTGGCGAGCACGCGGGCGGCAGTCACTTCTGCGACCAGAGCGGCATCGTCCAGGGACTCGCCGCCAGCTGCCACGCGTGCCGCCACGCCACGCACCGTGGAGCGCGCGGTTTCCATGCGCACCATCATCTCGGCAACGCGGTGCTTGACCGCCTGGAAGGTCGCCACCGGACGGCCAAACTGCACCCGTTCCTTGGTGTAATCGACCGCAAGCTGCAAACACTGCGCCGCACCGCCGACCTGCTCGGCGGCCAGTTGCAGGGCGGCCAACACGCAGGTGCGGGCCAGTCCGGCCAGCACCTTCGCCGGATCATCGACGCGTGCCTCTGCACCCAGCCGAACGTCGTCGAAGCGCCAGCGCGCCTGCGGCCGGGTCAGGTCCCATACTTCGAGTGGCGTGCGTTCGATCCCGGCCGCATTGGCCTGGATTTCGAACAAACCAACACCACCCTCGCCTTCCAGTCGCGCCGCCACATAGGCGACCTCGATCAACCCATCATCAAGCACCTGTGCGGCGTCGCCGTGCACCCGCCAGCCCTCGCCGTCGCGGCGCGCTTGCAGCGTGAGCGTCGCCGGGTCCGCATCCAGCCCAGGACCAAGAATCAGCGTCGCGCCTTGCTCGCCGTAGGCCAGCGCCGGCAGGCAGCGCTGTTGCGCCTCGGCGGTACCCGCCTGCAGCAAGGCCGTTTGCGCCAGCACCACGGTGGAAAAGAAAGGCGTGCGCACCAGGCGGCGCCCCATCTCTTCCATCAGCAGGGCCAGTTCGACCTGCCCCAGTCCCAGACCGTCGAGTTCTTCGGGCACCTGTACGGCTGCCCAGCCCAGCTCGACGATGCGGGCCCAGAGCCCGGCATCGCCTTCCGTTTCCTTGCGCGCGTTGCCCTGCTCCGCAAGAAAATCGGCGGCCGTTTCCTGCAGCGCGCGCTGTTCGTCGGAAAGCGTCAGATTCATCACAGCACCTCGAACAGGCCCGCTGCGCCCATGCCGCCGCCGATGCACATCGACACCACGACGTAACGCACGCCACGACGACGGCCCTCGATCAGCGCGTGACCAACCATGCGCGCACCCGACATGCCGAAGGGGTGACCGATGGAAATGGCGCCGCCATTGACGTTGAGACGGTCATTGGGGATGCCGAGCTTGTCGCGGCTGTAAAGCACCTGGCAGGCAAAGGCTTCGTTGATTTCCCACAGGCCAATGTCGCTGACCTTGAGGCCTTGCTGGTCGAGCAGTTTGGGAATGGCGAACACCGGGCCGATACCCATCTCTTCCGGCGCGCAACCGGCGACTGCGATACCGCGATAGATGCCCAGCGGCGCGATGCCGCGGCGCTTGGCTTCATCATGGCTCATCAGCAGCGCGGCCGAGGCCCCGTCAGAGAACTGCGAGGCATTGCCGGCGGTGATGAATTCGCCCTGCTTCACCCACTGCCCGTCCTTGAACACCGGCTGCAGCTTGGTCAGATCTTCGAGCTTGGTCGAGGGGCGGTTGCACTCGTCGCGGTTGGCGATCACGTCTTCGTGGCCAGCGGGCTTGCCTTCCTTGTCGAACAGCAGCTTCTTCGCCGCCAGCGGCACGATCTCGTCGTCGAACAGGCCGGCGGCCTGGGCAGCGGCGGTGCGCTGCTGGCTCTGCAGCGAGTACGCGTCCTGGTCGGCACGCGAGATGCCGTAGCGGCTGGACACGATCTCGGCGGTTTCCAGCATCGGGATGTAGGCCGCGGGCACGATCGCCTTCACCGCCTCGGACTGCGAGCGGTAGGCGTTCTTGTACTTGTTCTGCGTCAGCGACAGTGATTCAACGCCGCCGCCGATGGCGATCTTCATCTCGCCGGTGATGATGCTCTTGGCGGCAAGGCCGATCGTCATCAGGCCGGAAGCGCACATGCGATCCAGCGCCATGCCCGGCACCGTGTCCGGCAAACCGCCGGTGTAAGCGCACAGACGGCCGATGTTGTAAGCCTGGGTGCCCTGCTGCACGGCGGCGCCCATGATCACGTCCTCAACCGCACCGGGCTCGATGCCGGCACGCTCAACCACAGCGCGCACCACATGGCCGCCCAGCACCGGCGCTTCGGTGTCGTTGAAGGAACCGCGGAAGGACTTGGTCAGCGCGGTACGCGCAGTGGAAACGATGACGGCTTCGATCATGAAGAGGCTCTCTGTAAAATTCAGTCGTTGAAGGTGTAGCGGCTGATGGTGTCGACCACGCAGCCCGGGCGCTCGCTGCCCTCGATCTCGATGGTGACGCGCACGGTGGACTGCACCGCGTCCTTGATGCGTTCGACCTTGAGGATCTCGCCACGGCCGCGCACGCGCGCACCGGCCTTGACCGGCGCGGGGAAACGCACGCGGTCGCAACCCACGTTGACGCCCATCTTCAGGTTGTCGGCGCGAATGAGCTGCGGCAGAAAGAGGTTGGCGAGCGCCAGCGTCAGATAACCGTGCGCGACGCAGGCGCCGAAGGGGCCGTCCTTGGCGCGCTCGGGATCGACGTGGATCCACTGGTGGTCATCGGTGGCATCGGCAAACTGGTCGATGCGTTCCTGACGGATCTCGACCCAGTCAGTCACGCCCAGCTCACGGCCTTCGGCGGCGATGAGCTCGTCGGCACTGGAGAAAACCATGGTCATCGTGCGTCCTCTCAGGCGTGCTGCGAGCTGACCGACAGCACTTCGCCCGTCATGTAGGAGGAGTAATCGCTGGCAAGGAAGATCATCACGTTGGCCACTTCCCACACTTCGGCAGCGCGTCCAAAAGCCTCACGGCTGGCGAGCTGCTCCAGCAGTTCGGCGCTGGATGCCTTCTTGAGGAAATCATGCAGTGCGATCGAAGGCGACACCGCGTTGATGCGCACGCCGTTTTCGGCCGCTTCCAGGGCCGAGCAGCGCGTCAGCGCCATCACGCCGGCCTTGGCCGCGGCGTAGTGGGCCTGGCCCTTTTGCGCGCGCCAGCCCAGCACCGAGGCGTTGTTGACGATGGCGCCACGGCCGCGCTTTTCCATGTGCGGCAGCATTGCGCGCGTCATGCGGAAAGTGCCGGTGAGGGTGATGTCCAGAACCCGGCTCCACTCTTCGTCGGTCATTTCGGTGACGCGCTTCTCACCACCCAGGCCGGCGTTGTTGATCAGCACATCCACACCACCGAGCTTTTCTTCAGCCGCGGCAACCAGCGCCTGCACTTCTTCTTCGTTGGTGACGTTGCACACCTGACCCCAGATGCTTTCCAGCCCGGTCTCGGCCTTGAGCTTGGCCACCGCCTCTTCCAGACGACGCGGATGGATGTCGGAGATCATCAACGCGCGGCAGCCCTCTTCCGCAGATTTGCGCGCAGCGGCAAAGCCGATACCTGCGCCAGCGGCGGCAGTGATGAGGACGGATTTACCGGCAAGCAGCTGGTGGCCGGGCACATACGAAGGGGCTTCTCTCACGGCGTGAACCTCGATGGGTGGATACGCAGTGAGTTATAGGGACTGCGGACGTCCGCAGCATCGTCAAAACGGACGGTGCCTCAGCGCCGGAGTCCGATCGCCACGTCTCGGAACGACGCCAACGCCGCCTCGAGATGGTCGATGATCTCTTGCTGCAGTACATCGGGCGGCGGCAGGTCGTCCAGATTGTCCAGACTGTCGTCCTTGAGCCAGAAGATATCCAGACTGGACTTGTCGCGGGCCATCAAGTCTTCGTAGCCATAGAACCTGAAGCGTTCGGTCTCCTGCCGTTCGTGGCGGTTCTCGGGCTTGTAGCAGTTAATGAAATCTTGCAGGTCGTCCAGCTTTAGCGTGCGCGTTTTGAGCGTGAAGTGCTTGTTGGTGCGCAGGTCATAGAACCACACGCCCTTGGTGTGTACGCGGCCGTCTTTGGGCGCGTTGTCGAAGAACACCACATTGGCCTTCACCCCTTGTGCATAGAAAATGCCGGTAGGCAAACGTAGCACCGTGTGAACGTCGCAGTTCTCCAGCAACTTGCGACGAATCTTCTCGCCCGCGCCGCCTTCGAACAGCACGTTGTCGGGCAACACCACTGCCGCCTTGCCATTCACCCTCAGCATGCTGACGATGTGCTGCAGAAAGTTGAGCTGCTTGTTCGACGTGGTTTCCCAGAAGTCCTGCCGCTCGTAGGTCAGCGCCTCCTTGTCTTCCTCACCTTCCTCATTGGTGATGGTCATGCTGCTCTTCTTGCCGAATGGCGGATTGGCCAGCACGTAATCCACCTTGTGCCTGGGTTCGGTGATCAAGGCATCAGAGCGGTCCACCGAGGGCTCGCCATCCAGTTCACCGATGTTGTGCAAAAACAGGTTCATCAAGCACATGCGGCGGGTGTTGGGCACGATCTCGTTGCCGCGAAAAGTCTTGTCGCGCAGAAACGCTTTCTGGCGCTTATCCAGTTTGGCACCGGGTCGCGTCAGCCAAGTGTAGGCACCGAGGAAGAAGCCGCCGGTGCCGCAGGCCGGATCGGCAATGGTCTTCATCGGCTCGGGCCGCACACAGGCCACCATCGCTTCGATCAGCGCGCGCGGGGTGAAGTACTGGCCTGCACCGCTCTTGGTGTCCTCGGCGTTCTTTTGCAGCAGGCCCTCATACAAATCGCCCTTGGTATCGGCATCCAGACTGATCCAGCTCTCGGCATCGATCAGTTGCACCAGGCGCGAGAGCTTGGCAGGGTCCTGGATTTTGTTCTGGGCCTTGAAGAAGATCGCCCCCAACATGCCCGGCTCTTGCCCCAGCTTGTGCAGAGTCGCAAGGTAGTGCGCCTCCAGCGGCTCGCCCACCCTGGATTTCAGGCTCGCCCAGTCATAGGCTTTCGGGATGTGAGTGTCGCGCTTGTAGGGCTCCTGCGCGTATTCGTGCGCCAGCTTCAGGAACAGCAGGTAGGTGAGCTGTTCCAGATAGTCGCCATAGCCCACGCCGTCATCGCGCAAGGTGTGGCAGAAATTCCAGACTTTCTGGACGAGAGAAGAGGTGTTCATCAGATATCCAGTGGCGCTGCCATCAAGTACCCATCAAGTACCGACGCACATACAAGCCATTGTTTTCGTAGAAATTTTTATATACATACGGGGCAAGTACGCCGTATCCATCAAGCAGCCATCAAGTAAATCAGGCCCACTCCGGCACATAGCGTCGGAGCTTGGGCGGCGCTTCCGGGTCTTGCAGGCGAACCACACCTGCGATCAACGACTCCTTGATGAGTCGCGATGCTGTAGCGCTGTTCTTGGGGTCAATTCCGAACCGTTCCCGCAGAGAGCTGTTGGTCATGAACTCGCGCTGCACATAACGCAGGCAAGCGTGCAGATACACCGCCCGCACGCGATCAGGCTGGTCCATCTTCGTCAGGGGGCGTGGCGCAAATAAGGTGCTGCGGGTGGACTCTCCTACCACCTCGAATGCCGGCGCAGGCAGCTGATAAAACTCTGCCTCAGACACCACTTTGTCCACTCCGCTGCCACGCTCTTCGCAAACACCCATACGGCGCATCAGCGACGCCAAGGCTTCATTGCGCGAGCGCGGTGGGCTATCGAGCATGCGAGACGCGGCAACCAAAGGCAGCCCGGGATTGGTGATCTCCATGCGATCGTCAAAAATTTCCACCATCGGGCCGCTGCCAGAAACGGAGAAATCCTGGTGGATGAGGGCATTCGCCACCAGTTCCCGAATAGCCAACTCCGGATACACCGGCACGGCCTTGCGCAGTGCTTGCCCGATGACCTCGTTGACCGGCAACAGCCCGTGGATGAAGCCAATCAGCCCTTCAAAACCCGATGCATAGCCCTTGGCGCCGGTCTGTTCCCGCAAGGTCTGCACCCGTCCCTTGCCCTTGTAGACCACCACGCGCACGGCCTTGCGCTGCAGCGAACCAAAGTTCGACAAGTGCTTGGCAAGCAATATCGCGCCCACATTCATCACATTCCAGTGTCCGCCACCCGCGGCCTCGATCAGACGGTCTGCCGCCAAGGCATCCAGAATCGCGTTGCGCCCATCGGGCAAAGGCCGATCGATCAGGTCGAAGTAGCTGGGGTAGTCCAGCAAGCTCAGAACCTCATCCGAGCGCAGCTTCTCGGCCGCTGCCAAGCGCTCGAATGGCGTTGCGTCCAGCACGCGCCAAAGCTCACGCTCCTTCTCCTGAAAGTCTTTCAGCCGCTTCTTGTACGAGCCGATGCGGATGAACTCGGCCCCACCGAACTGCACTGGGTGCCGATACGCGCAGTCAATCTCCATCAGCACCAGCGGCACGCCGTCCAGCGCCACATGCACGAAATGAAATCCGATCTTGGGGGCCAGCTGCCGCAACAGCCAGCTCTCCAGCTCTTCGTTGCCAATACGCTTGCGGGCGGGATCAAAAGTCGTACCCACCGCTTCGTGCGATGTGTCGTCGATGCCCCACAGCACATAAGCATGGGCCTTGCCTTCCAGCGCGGCCGTGTTGGCCAGGGCCGAGATGTACTCGCCGATCTCCTGCGGCTCGGCATTGTTGTGTTTGAATTCCAGCCAGCCCGTTTCGCGGGGAATGGCCCGCAACTCGTGGACCAGACTGATCCAGTACTGATCGTCACGCATCGGTGGTGTCCTTCGTCTTGCGCCCACGCGGCTTCTTCACGCTGGCCTTCGCGGCACGTTCGGCGCGGATGCGTTCCAGCAGCACGCTAGCGGGTTCGTCGTTGGGGTCTTGCGGCACCAGCTGGCCGGCGAAGGCGGCGCGGAGGATGTTCTGGCGTTGGGCGGTGGATTGTTTGAGGGCTAGACCGATGGCCCGCCCCTGACTCACGATCGAACTCATCGCCATTTCAAGGTTAACGAGAAGCGCTTGCTGTTCATCTTGCGGAGGCAGCGGAAACGGCAGACCACGACAAACTTCCAACGTTAAATTGGTCTGCCCCGCCGTCGTTTTGGATCGAACCTTGAGCCACCGCTGAGCCACGGGCGACAGCAGATAGCGACAGATGAACCATGGCAGTACACCTTCAACGGCACGGAATATCGCGATGGCCTGATTGATGTTCCACTCGTTGAAAGTTGACGGCACGACGGAGACCTGTCCGAGTGGCGGGCCAACAATGTTCATCAGCACATCATTTGGATAGACGGCCGAGCGGGCCAAAAAGCTTTGATGCGTTTTGAGGGACACGAAAACCTCGTCAGTCAAATCAAGTTCACCTTGATCCGTCAAATTCGTGACGCGCAAAAACGGGACAGACTTCTCCTCGCCAGAATCTAAGTCCTTCGGCGGTGTTGTTCCCTTTGTAATGAACTCGCAAAGATGCTCACCACTCGCCCACACCCACCCCTCCGGCAGTTCCGGCAAATCGGTGGTATCCGGCTGCACCGGCTCGGGGTATTTCTTTTGCCAGTCTTTGGGTGGCGTTTTGCCTTGCTCCTTGAACTTGTTGAGCTGCTTCGCTTCCCAGCGCGCGCGGCGTTCAGACAGGATGCGATCCAGCAGTTGCACGCCGGTTTCAGCGGGCTTGTTGCGGGCTCGCCACTCGGCCGTGAGCGCGCCTTCGACCGCGGCCTTCAGCAACGACTGGCGGTATTGTTTGAGCTTCTTCTGCGCGGTCTTGAGCTCGGCCACGCCGGCATCGAGGTCGGAGAGCAGCTCTTCGAGCTTGGTGATGATGCGGGTTTGTTCGGTGGCTGGCGCAACGGGGATCGTTGTGCCAGATAACCATGTCGTTGCGACCCGCAACTGACCCGCGCTGCCGGTCATGTTTTGCCGCGCCAACCTTCGAAACGCTGACTGCGAGAGGAAGTAGGCCAGCCACCTCGGCTGTACCGTGTCCCTGGCACGCAAGACATGAAATTCAGTCGAGCCATAGGCAATGTGATCCTGCAGCCGGGGTACGACAGCCAGCTTGCCGTTCTCCATGCACGGAGTGATTTTCGCAAAAAGCACATCACCGCCGAGAAAAGCTGTGTAGCCCTTTTGCACCTCACCCAGTGGGCGCCTTGCCTCCACACTAATTCCACCGAACTCTTCCGTCACCGCACTCATAGGCACGAAATGAACAGGTTGAAGGATCGCATTAGGAACTGGGCAAAACGAGCGCGGATTGATCTCAGCGAGATCAGAGGCTGGCGCAAATGCCCAGCTGCCAGGCAATTCCAGAGACTCGTTCACGCCACCAACTCCACATTCATCTCACTCATCAGCCCATCCAGCTCCTTACCAAAAACCTGCCACACCTTCTGCAGTCCGCCCCTGTCGGCCAGTTCGGCGTAATCAAAATCCTCCCGGCTGATGCTGCAGCTGCTGGCGATATGCTCTTTCATCAGGCGCAGCCATTCGGTTTGCTCCGGCGTGAAGGCGGTGCCGCGCTGGGCGTTGTGGCGGAAGATCCAGGTCTGGAAACGCTTGTCGACCTCGTCGGCAAAGGGCTTGAGCTCGGTCTCCAGCCCCAGTGCAAAACGCAGCAGTGAAACAAGATCAGTGAGCTGGCGTTTGCGGTTTGCGCCTTTGACCTGAGAAGACTGCACGCGCGCATAGGCACTCCACAGCTTCTCGGTGGTCAGCATCAACGGCGGCCGGCTGAGGTGCTCGTGCAGTTCTTCGATCATGTCGAAGCTGAGCGCACGGCGCTGGTAGGGTTGCTGAAAGAAAAAATCCAGCGCGGAAATTTCGTCCTTATGCGCGGCGATGTAATCGGCAAAGCGCTGGATCAGCGTCCTGGCTTGCGACTCGGCCTGTTCGCTGAAGCCGGAGAAGGTGAGCTGATCGAGGTTGATGTGGTCGATGAGCTGCTCGCGCTCACGGCGGGCGTTTTCAATCTCATCGCGCAGTTCGGGTTTATCGAAGGGCGCGCAGGCGGCGGCCACGCGCTCGGCACGGGCAGCTTCAATCTCTGCGGGCAGCAGGCTGTCCTCAGAGCGGGTGATGCCCTTGGCCTGGGCGGTGGCCAGCGCGGTTTGCACGATGGCATCGGGATCAAGCGCAGCAATCAGCTCCTTGCCCAGCTTGGCCACAGGGATGCCGCCGGAAACTTTTTCGATGCGCGCCTGGGCCTTGTCGTCCAGTTGCTTGGCCAGTCGCACCAGGCGGTTGGCCAGGCTGAGCACGGTGTCGTCGTCACGGCTGCCCATGGCCACGCCTTGCAGCAGATCCTTGAGCGCGACGTCGGGTTTCTTTTCCAGCGGGCGGCTTTCGGTCTTGAGCGATTTCTCCACGCCCACGGCGTCGATCAGCACAAAGCGGGTTTTGGCACCGTCGGCACTGTTGCTGACACGCTTGAGGCTGTCGCCATCCAGCGAGCGCACGCCGCGACCTTTCATCTGTTCGTAATAGCCCCTGCTGCGCACGTCGCGCATGAACAGCAGCACTTCCAGCGGTTTCACGTCCGTGCCGGTGGCGATCATGTCCACCGTGACGGCAATACGCGGGTTGTAGTCGTTGCGAAAGCTGCTGAGGATGCTGTCCGTGTCCTCTTCGGAACGATAGGTGACCTTCTTGCAGAAGGCATTCCCCTGAGAATAGACCTCGCGCACGATGTTGATGATGTCATCGGCGTGGCTGTCGGTTTTGGCGAAGATGAGGGTTTTGGGTGTTTCCTTGCGCGCCGGGAAAATCTGCGTCTCGACGGCAGTCTTCATGGCCTGGATCACCTTGCGGATCTGGCTAGGGTTGACCACCGAGCGGTCGAGCTCCTTGCCCGTGTAGCTCGTGTCTTCCTCGGTTTCGCCCCAGCGCTTTTTGCGGGTGTGGCGGTCACGGTGGTCCACCCATTCCTTCGCCTTGAGCTCGGCACCTTTCTGGGTGATCTCGGTTTCGATGGTGTAGACGTCGTAGCCGACGTTGACGCCATCGGCCACGGACTGCTCGTAGCTGTATTCGGCGACGATGTTCTCGTTGAAGAAGCCGAAGGTGCGCTTGTCGGGCGTGGCGGTGAGGCCGATCAGGCTGGCATCAAAGTAGTCGAGCACCTGCTTCCACAGGTTATAGATGCTGCGGTGGCATTCATCGATGATGATGAAGTCGAAGGTTTCCACCGGCACCCCCGGGTTGTAGCGGACAAGCTTTTCCTGTTTGACGGTTTGCTGCACTTCGTTGAGCGATACGTCTTCGGCCGATTCATCGATGAGCTCGCCGCTCAGGATGGAATACATACGCTGAATGGTGCTGATGCACACCTGCGAATGTGGGTCGATGTGGGGCGAGGCCAGGCGCTGCACGTTGTAGAGCTCGGTGAACTTACGACCATCGTCCGGCGGCGTGTAGGCCATGAATTCCTGATGGGCCTGTTTGCCGAGGTTGCGGGTGTCGACCAGAAACAGGATGCGCCTGGCGCCGCCGAATTTGAGCAGGCGATAAACCGAGGTGATGGCGGTGAAGGTTTTGCCCGCGCCGGTGGCCATGTGCACCAGGGCACGAGGCTTGTTCAATGCCAACGATTTTTCCAGCCCAGTGACGGCGCTGATCTGGCACGCACGCAGGTTCGTCTCCGGCAGAGCCGGCATATGCTCGGTCAAGCGGCGGCGCAGGGTTTCCGGCTGCGCTAAGCAGCTCGCCAGTGTTTCGGGCTTGAAGAAGTGGAATATTTCGCGCGAACGCGGCGCGGGGTCGGCGTTGTCGGTGAAGCGGATGATCTGGCCGGTGGCCTCAAACAGGAAGCGCAGCGGCGTGTTGTCCTTGCGCCATTTAAGGCTGGCGGTGGCGTAGCGCTCGGTCTGGGCCTCGGTCGCGGTCAGGTTTTCGCCCGCGCTGTCCTTCTTGGCTTCGATCACGCCCAAGGCCTGGCGGCTGACGAACAGCACGTAGTCGGCAGGACCAGTGTCGGTGGGGTATTCGCGCACGGCCACGCCCACACCTGCCGACAGGTTGAGCTGCTTCACGTCCTGGATGATCCAGCCAGCCTGTTCGAGCTTCTGGTCGATCTGCTGACGGGCTTTGGTCTCTGGCGTCATCCCTCGTTCTCCCTCGCCCCACGTGGGTCGATCGCCGGCGAACTCGCTCAGGGTGGCGAATCACCTTCCTCTGAAATCGCCAAGAGTCTATCAGGGGCGCGGCCCAGACCCATTGCGTTGATCAGCGTGCGTTAGGGAGGAAACGGGGAGAACGACGTCATGCCATCGTGGGCGGAAGGGCTACTGGACACGGGCAGAGCGCCATTGCTGCGCTGCCGCCCTCGCTGGGATCAGCCTGGCAGCGTCGCGGGCTCGTCCCGGCCGCTAACGACCGCCAGAATGCGCGAGCGCGTTGCCACAATCTTCCACGCACCGTCCATGCGACGGTATTCGTCGTCGTACATCACCCCGAGGCGGCGCGTGAGACCGGTTTCCGCATCAAGGTTGAAGTAGCACAGGGACCAGCGCCCGCGCGCCGTGTCATCGGACAACAACTCGATTTCGGGGTTGGCGCCGTGGTGGCTGTCGCGCACGCGGGGGTGGCAGGCGAGCGACTGATACAGCGCGACGAAGGGGTCGCGCTCTTCAAAGACGCCAACGGCCTCGTAGTCGATGCGGATCGGGCCGGTGGCGAAGCAATCGCGGATGGCTTCGATGTCCTTCAGGTCGCAGGCGTTCAGGTAGCGGTGCTTGAGCTGGCGAATCGCCTCGAGGGCCTCGAGGCGTGCGATGCGTTGTTCCAGATCCATGCCGCCTCCTTCAGCTCACACGCGCCGGATGAAAGGCGCGCGGCTCGCCCAGCATGCGCCGCAAGCTCGGTGGCTCGCGCCCGCCTTCGTCGCGCACCCCGTATTGCGGTGCGAGTTCGGCCACGATCAGGGTCTGGCCCGACAGGCTCGCCAGCTCGGGGTCGCGCCACAAGGCATGGATGACGCGGCCGACGAACTGCGGGCTTTCACTGTGCCCCATGATGTCGCCATAGGTGTCGCTGCGTTGGCGGGCGGCCAGCTCGGTGCGCTCGGTGCGCTGCACGCCCAGCCACAGAGACAGGGCTGCCACGCCCGTGCCTTCGAAATCGACCGCCATGTCGAAGGCCATCTTGTCGCAGCCGGCTTTTTGCGCGCCGTAGGCCGGGCCGTGCATGTAGCAGCCGGCGCCATAGGACGAGGTGAACACCACCAGCCCCTTGCCGGACTTGAGCAACAGCGGCGCGGCGCAGTGCGCGGCGATGTAGTTGGAGCGCAGACCGACGCCAAAGATGTCGGCCTGGCTTTGCGGCTTGCTCCAGAACGGGCCGGGTGCGATCAGGCTGTCGTCGATATAGATGGCGTTGTTGACCAGGATGTCGAGCCGCCCTTGTTCACGTTCGACGCGCTCGAACAAGGCCTGCACCTGGCTGTCGTCGGCATGGTCGCAGTGCACCGCGATG
>Ga0209476_10000262_pt1 | contig 35818 bp, 30 predicted proteins | sample KloWWTrecipitate_FD_187179 | JGI IMG/M metagenome (GOLD analysis project Ga0209476, IMG submission 187179) | Active sludge microbial communities from Klosterneuburg, Austria, studying microevolution and ecology of nitrifiers - Klosterneuburg... | ecosystem: Engineered > WWTP > Aerobic digester... | reverse complement strand
CGTCGTCCCCGCTTTCGCGGGCTCGTCATCCCCGCTCTCGCGGGCTCGTCATCCCCGCTCTCGCGGGCTCGTCATCCCCGCTCTCGCGGGCTCGTCATCCCCGCTCTCGCGGGCTCGTCATCCCCGCGCAGGCGGGGATCCAGTTGTCCGCGCCTCGGCCGCCCTCAGGCCGCCTTCTCCACCTTGTGCCACTCGGTGTTGCCGATGGAGACCTTCGTCACCTTCTTCCGGCCGCCGTAGATGAGGTTCACGATGCCTCGCGAGACCATCACTGCGCTGAAGATGGAGGTGAGGATGCCCAGGCAGTGCACCACCGCGAAACCGCGCACGGGGCCGGAGCCGAAGGCGAGGAGCGCGAGGCCGGCGATGAGCGTCGTGATGTTGGAGTCGAAGATCGTGCCGAAGGCGCGCTCGTAGCCCGCCTGGATGGCCATCTGCGGGCTCATCCCGGCGCGCAGCTCCTCGCGGACGCGCTCGTTGATGAGCACGTTGGCGTCGATCGCCATGCCCAGCGCGAGCGCGATGGCGGCGATGCCGGGAAGCGTGAGCGTGGCCTGCAGCATCGACAGCAGCGCCACGAGGAAGAGCAGGTTGGCGCCGAGCGCCACCACGGAGATAACGCCGAAGAGGGCGTAGTAGACGGCGATGAAGAGGGCGATCGCGGCGAAGCCGTAGACCACGCTCCTGAAGCCCTTGGCGATGTTCTCCGCGCCGAGCGAGGGGCCGACGGTGCGCTCCTCGATGATGTCCATGGGCGCGGCGAGCGCCCCCGCGCGCAGCAGCAGCGCGAGGTTTCTCGCCTCGGCCACGTCGCCGATGCCGGAGATCTGGAAGCGGTTGCCGAACTCCTCCTGGATCACGGGCCAGGTGAGCACGGTCGTGGAGTTCCTCTCCACCAGCATCATGGCCATGCGCTTCTTGAGGTTCTCGCGCGTCGTCTGGCGCATGATGCGCCCGCCCGTGTCGTCGAGGGCCATGGAGACCACGGGGCGGCCGTCGCGCTGGTCGAAGCCGGGCTGCGCGTCCTTGATGCGGTCGCCGGTGATCACGAGGGCCTTCTTCACCACGACCGTGTTGCCCTCGGAGTCGCCGAACTTGTCCGTGCCGAAGGGCGCTGGCTGGTCCTTGTACTGCAGGAAGGCGTTCTGGCCGGGGCCGGCGGCGTGCTCCTCGGAGACGAGGCGCACCTCGAGCGTGGCGGTGCGCCCGAGGATCTCCTTGGCGCGGCCCGGGTCCTGGACGCCGGCCAGCTGCACCACGATCCGGTCGGCGCCCTGCTGCTGGATGATGGGCTCGGCCACGCCCAGCTCGTTCACGCGGTTCCTGAGCGTCTGGATGTTCTGCTGGAGGGCCAGCTCCTGCTCCTTCTTCACGACCTCGGGCTTGATGGTCGCGATGATCGCGGCCTCGTCGCCCGCGGCCTGCTCGCGGATGGTGAGGTCCGGCATCTCCTTCTCGATGAGCTTCAGCGCGGCCGCCCGCTGGTCGGGTTCGCGGAAGCGCAGGACGACCCGGTCGCCCTCGCGCGCGAGGCCGGAGTAGTACACCTTCTTGTCGCGCAGCATGCTGCGGATGTCGCCCACGTAGCGCTCGACCGACTTGTTGGCCGCCGCCTTCATGTCGACCTGCAGGAGGAAGTGCACGCCCCCGCGCAGGTCGAGGCCCAGGTACATGGGCTTGGCGCCCAGCGCCTGCAGCCAGCGCGGCGTGTTGGCCTGCAGGTTCAGCGCCACGACGTAGCCCGCCGGCACCTTCGGGGCGATCACGTCGCGCGCCTTGATCTGCGCGTCGGTGTCGGCGAACCGGAACGTCGCCTGCCCCTCGGCGGCATCCACCCCCGCCAGCGCGATGCCGGCGCCCTTGACGGCGGCCTCGAGGTCCGAGCGCATCGCGTCGTCGACCCGGACGGAGGCGCGCGCGCCGGAGACCTGCACCACCGGCACCTCGCCGAAGAGGTTCGGCGCGGCGTAGATGATGCTCACCACCAGCGCGACCGCGATGATGGCGTACTTCCAGATGGGGTACTTGTTCATTCGAGGGGAGGCCCGGCGGGGGCTACTTGATGGTGCCCTTGGGCAGGAGCTGGTTCACGGCCTGCTTCTGGACCTGGATCACCACGTTGTCGGCGACCTCGAGGCCCACGTAGTTGTCGTCGATCTTCGTGATCTTGCCGACGATGCCGACGGCGACCACCTCGTCGCCCTTCTGCAGGGCGTCGAGCATCGACTTGTGCTCCTTCGCCTTCTTCATCTGCGGCCGGATCATGAGGAAGTAGAGGATCACGAACATCAGGATGATGGGCAGCAGGCCCATCAGGGTGTCGCCTTGCGCGGGGGCGCCTGCAGCCTGGGCGTAAGCGGTACCGATCATTGGGGGTCTCCGGGCGGAATGTCGTGTCGTGGCAAGGGCTTGGGTGAGGCGGGCCTGCCGGAAAAACAGGCGATTCTAGCACGCGGCGGGGCCTGCCTCCCAGCCGCGACGGGCCCGGAGGCCCGCCCTCAGGCCTCGGCGGGGCCGCTCTCCCGGTCGCGGCGGAAGCGGTCGCGGAAGCCGGCGAAGGCGCCCGCGGCGATGGCCTCCCGCATCCCGCGCATGAGCGACTGGTAGTAGTGCAGGTTGTGGATGGTGTTGAGCCTCGCGCCCAGGATCTCGTTGGCGCGGTGCAGGTGGTGCAGGTAGGCGCGCGAGAAGTTGCGGCACGCGTAGCAGGCGCAGCCGGGGTCCAGCGGGCCGGTGTCGGCCTTGTGGCGCGCGTTCTTGATCTTCAGGTCGCCGAAGCGCGTGAAGAGCCAGCCGTTGCGGGCGTTGCGGGTGGGCATGACGCAGTCGAACATGTCGATCCCGCAGGCCACGGCGCCCACGAGGTCCTCGGGCGTGCCCACGCCCATGAGGTAGCGCGGGCTGCCCGCCGGGAGCCGCGGCGCCGTGTGCGCGAGGATGCGGGCCATGTCCTCCTTGGGCTCGCCCACCGAGAGCCCGCCGATGGCGTAGCCGTCGAAGCCGATCGCCTCGAGCGCCTCGCGCGACTCGTCGCGGAGGTCCTCGTGCATGCCGCCCTGGACGATGCCGAAGAGCGCGTTGGGGTTGCCCTCGTGCGCGCGCCGAGAGCGCTGCGCCCAGCGAAGCGACAGCCGCATCGACGTCGCCGCCTCTTCGCGCGTCGCGGGGTACGCCGTGCACTCGTCGAAGATCATCACGACGTCCGAGTCCAGCACGCGCTGGATGCGCATCGAGTCCTCGGGCGTGAGAAAGAGGCGGTCGCCGTTCACCGGCGACTGGAAGGCGACCCCCTCCTCGCTCACCTTGCGAAGCGCACCCAGGCTGTAGACCTGGAAGCCGCCGGAGTCGGTGAGGATGGGCCCCTGCCACCCCATGAAGCGGTGCAGGCCCCCGTGCGCCGCGATGACCTCGAGGCCCGGCCGCAGCCACAGGTGGAAGGTGTTGCCCAGCACGATGTCGGCGCCGATCTCCACGAGTTCGGCGGGCGACATGGCCTTCACGGTGCCGTAGGTGCCCACGGGCATGAAGGCCGGCGTCTCGACCTTGCCGTGGGCGAGCGAGAGGGTGCCGCGGCGGGCGAGGCCGTCGGTCGCGTGCAGGTCGAACTTCACGAGCGCCAGTGCGGGGGGAAGGTCTTCCCGAAGTACGGGAGCGCCTCGATGCGCGCCGCCCACTGCGCGATGGGGGCCGGCAGGATGCCCTCGAGGCCCGACTGCGGCTTCTTCGCGCCGATGCGCTTCACGTAGGCGACGTCGGGGTAGAGAACGAAGTCGGCGGCCGTGGGCGCCTCCCCCGCGAGGAAGTCCCCGCGCAGCTCCCGGCCGAAGGCCTCCAGCTCCTCGGAGAGCTTCGCGCGCCCGGCGTCGATGCGCGCGCGGTCCGGCTCGCGGCCCTCGGGCGTGTGGTAGAGCTCCTCGTACACCGGCGTGAGCCCCTTGCGGTCGAGCTGCTCCTCGTCCTCGCGGATGAGGCGGCGGATGCGCGCGCGCTCCTGCGCCGTGCCCGGATACAGGCGCCGCGCGGGCGCGATCTCGTCCAGGTACTCGAGGATCGCGAGCGATTCCCACAGCGCGAAGCCGTCGTGCACGATCGTGGGCACCTGGTGGCGCGGGTTGATCGCCAGGAACTCGGGCTTGGTGAGGTCCTTGTCCGCGAACGAGAGGACCTTGAGCTCGTACGGCAGCCCGAGGTGCTCGAGCGCGAGCCACACGCGCCAGGAATAGGGCGAGCCGTGGCCGTGGTAAAAGGTGAGCGACATGGGGTTCCTTTTCTTTCGTGTCCTGGTGAAGAGTCTACCGAAGAAGGATCGGGGGGATTCATCACGGAGGGCACGGAGGAATGACGGAACGAAACCCTCACCCCGGCCCTCTCCCCAGGGAGAGGGAGACTTTCTCCGTGCGCTCCGTGATGAATCCCCCGCCAAAGGAAAAGGGCCGCCCGCGGGCGGCCCCTTCCCCGGGAGCGCAGAGCGCTACAGCAGCGGCACGATCAGCAGCGCCACGATGTTGATGATCTTGATGAGCGGGTTCACGGCGGGGCCGGCGGTGTCCTTGTAGGGGTCGCCGACGGTGTCGCCCGTCACCGCGGCCTTGTGGGCGTCGGAGCCCTTGCCGCCGTGGTTGCCGTCCTCGATGTACTTCTTGGCGTTGTCCCACGCGCCGCCTCCCGTGCACATGGAGATCGCGACGAAGAGGCCGGTCACGATCGTGCCCATGAGCATGCCGCCGAGCGCCTGCACGCCGGCGTCCTTGCCCATGAGGAAGCCGACGATCAGGGCCACCGCGACCGGCGAGAGCACCGGCAGCAGCGACGGGATCATCATCTCCTTGATGGCGCCGCGCGTGAGCATGTCCACCGCCTTGGAGTAGTCCGGCTTGGCGGTGCCTTCCATGATCCCCTTGATCTCGCGGAACTGGCGGCGCACCTCCTCCACCACGGAGCCGGCGCAGCGGCCCACCGCCTCCATCGCCATCGCGCCGAAGAGGTAGGGGATCAGGCCGCCGGCGAAGAGGCCGATGATGACCGCGGGGTTCGAGAGGTCGAAGCTGATGTGCCGGCCCATCTCCTCCAGCTTGTGGGTGTAGTCCGCGAAGAGCACCAGCGCCGCGAGGCCCGCCGAGCCGATGGCGTAGCCCTTCGTCACCGCCTTGGTCGTGTTGCCGACGGCGTCCAGCGGGTCGGTCACGTTGCGCACGCTCTTGGGCAGCTCCGCCATCTCGGCGATGCCGCCAGCGTTGTCCGTGATCGGGCCGTAGGCGTCGAGCGCCACGATGATGCCGGCCATGGAGAGCATGGAGGTCGCCGCGACCGCGATGCCGTAGAGGCCCGCGAGCGCGTAGGCGGCCCAGATCGCCAGGCAGACCGACAGCACCGGCCAGGCGGTCGAGCGCATGGACACGCCGATGCCCGCGATGATGTTGGTGGCGTGGCCCTTGGTCGAGGCCTCGGCCACGTGCTTGACGGGGTGGAAGTCGGTGCCCGTGTAGTACTCGGTGATGATCACCATGAGCGCGGTGAGCACGAGGCCCACGACGGAGGCGCCCCAGAGGTTGATGACGGTGAGGTGCGGGTAGACGCTCGCCACGTCCTTCATCATCCAGCCGGTGACGAAGTAGAAGGCCACGAGCGAGATGCCGCCCGCGACGATGAGGCCGCGGTAGAGCGCGGACATGATCTTGCCGCCCTCGGAGGTCTTCACGAAGTAGGTGCCGATGATGGAAGCCACGATCGAGACGGCGCCGAGCACCAGCGGGTAGGTCACGGCGTTGCCGACGACGGCGGGGCTGGGCATCAGGAGCGCGCCCAGCACCATGGTGGCGATGATCGTCACCGCGTAGGTCTCGAACAGGTCGGCGGCCATGCCGGCGCAGTCGCCCACGTTGTCGCCCACGTTGTCGGCGATCACCGCGGGGTTGCGCGGGTCGTCCTCGGGGATGCCGGCCTCGACCTTGCCCACGAGGTCCGCGCCCACGTCGGCGCCCTTGGTGAAGATGCCGCCGCCGAGACGCGCGAAGATGGAGATGAGCGAGGAGCCGAAGGCGAGCCCGATGAGGGGCTTGGCGATGTCGCTCATCTTCGCGTCGTGGGCGGCCGAGCCCTGCAGCAGCAGGAAGAAGGCCGTGACCGAGAGCAGGCCCAGGCCCACCACCAGCATGCCGGTGATGGCGCCGCCCTTGAAGGCGATGTCGAGCGCGGGCGCGATGCCGCCGCGCGCGGCCTCCGCCGTGCGCACGTTCGAGCGCACCGACACGTTCATGCCGATGTAGCCCGCGGCGCCGGAGGCGATGGCGCCGATGGCGAAGCCCAGCGCGGTCATCCAGTCCAGCGCGAGCCAGATCACCACGAAGAGCACGACGCCCACCAGGCCGATGGTCGTGTACTGCCGGTTGAGGTAGGCCTTCGCGCCGGCCTGCACGGCCGCGGCGATCTCGCGCATCCGGTCGTTGCCGTCCGGCTTCGAGAGGATCCACTTGGCCGTCGCGGCGCCGTAAAGCAGCGCGAGGCCGGCGCAGGCGAGCGCCAGGATGATTGCGGTGTTCGACATCTGACTTCCCCCTAAGGTTTCGGTTGAGTGCGGATGAAAGCGGTCGCCGCCTCCGCTAGGGCGCGGGCGCGGTCTTGGTCTTCCTGCGGACTGCGGCGTTCTTCAGGCGGACATAGCGGGGCAGGCCGTTCTCGAAGGGCGGGAAGGCCTCGCCCCCGATGAGCGGCAGCAGGTAGTTGCGGCACTTCGCGGTGATGTGGAAGCCGTCGGGGGTGATGAAGTCCCGCGGCATCTTCTTCTCGACGTTGGCCACGTCCTCGAGCTTCGCCACGCCGATCTTCCAGCGGTACGGCCGGCTCGAGGCGCGGATGATCGTGGGCATCACGCCCGAGACGCCCTTCACGGCGAGCTCGACGGCGGCCTTGCCCACGGCGTAGGACTGCTCGAGGTCCGTCTTCGAGGCGATGTGCCGGGCCGAGCGCTGCAGGTAGTCGGCCACGGCCCAGTGGTACTTGTAGCCCAGCTTCTGCTTGACCAGGTTCGCGATGAGCGGGGCCACGCCGCCCAGCTGCGCGTGGCCGAAGGCGTCCCGGAGGCCCGACTCGGAGAGGAACTTCCCGTCCCTGTCCTGCAGCCCTTCGGAGACGCCGATGGAGCAGTGCCCGTGGCGCTTCACGCAATCGTCGACCTTCTCGAGGAACGCGGTCTCGTCGAAGGCGATCTCCGGGAAGAGCAGCACGTGCGGGGCCTGCCCCGGCTTTTCCTGCGCGAGGCCCGTGGCGGCCGTGATCCAGCCGGCGTGGCGGCCCATCACCTCCAGCACGAAGACCTTGGTCGATGTCTCGGACATCGACTCCACGTCCAGGCCCGCCTCGCGCATGCTGGTGGCCACGTACTTCGCCACCGAGCCGAAGCCGGGGCAGTTGTCCGTGATGGGCAGGTCGTTGTCGATCGTCTTGGGCACGTGCACCGCGACCAGCGGGTAGCCCGTCTCGGCCGCGATGCGCGAGACCTTGAGGCAGGTGTCGGCGCTGTCGTTTCCGCCGTTGTAGAAGAAGTACCCGATGTCGTGCGCCCGGAAGACCTCGAGGAGCCGCTCGTACTCGTGGCCGCCCTTCTCCACGCCCTTGAGCTTGTAGCGGCAGGAGCCGAAGGCGCCCCCCGGCGTGTGCATGAGGGCGCGGATCGCCGCCGGCGACTCGCGGCTGGTGTCGATGAGGTCCTCGTTGAGCGCGCCGATGATGCCGTTCCTGCCGGCGAGCACCTTGCCGATCCTCGACTTGTGCTTTCGGGCCGTCTCGATCACGCCGGCGGCGCTCGCGTTGATCACCGCGGTGACGCCGCCGGACTGGGCATAGAACGCGTTCTTCGGTCTCGTGGCCATGGCGCGATCCGTCGGCGGCGGGTTTCAGCCGAGGGCGGCGAAGATGCGCGCGCGCACCTCGTCCACCGTGCCGCTGCCGGGGATGCGGTGGCACTTCGGGGCGTGCGGGTCGCCCGTGGCGGCCCAGCGCGCGTAGAACTCGACCAGCGGCACCGTCTGCCGGTGGTAGATCTCGAGGCGCTTCCTCACCGTCTCCTCCTTGTCGTCGTCGCGCAGGATGAGGTCCTCGCCCGTCACGTCGTCCTTGCCGGCGACCTTCGGCGGGTTGTACTTCACGTGGTACGTGCGCCCGGAGGGCAGGTGCACGCGCCGGCCGGACATGCGGTCGATGATCGCCGCGTCCTCCACCGCGATCTCGACCACGTGGTCGACGTCGATGCCGGAGGCCTTCAGCGCCTCCGCCTGCGGGATGGTGCGGGGAAAGCCGTCGAAGAGGAAGCCGCGGACGCAGTCCGGCGCCTGGATGCGCTCCTTCACCAGCGAAACGATGATGTCGTCGGAGACCAGCTCGCCGCGGTCCATGACCGCCTTGGCCGCGAGGCCCTGCGCCGACCCCGTCTTCACGGCCGACCGCAGCATGTCGCCCGTGGAAATCTGTGGAATCAGGTACTTCTGCGTGATGAAACCAGCCTGGGTGCCCTTGCCGGCGCCCGGGCCACCCAACAAGATCAGGCGCATGGGCCTGCCTCCCTCAAGGGGTTTCTTTTGGAAAAGCGGTCAATTATCGCCGTCGGGGGGTGAGCGGGTCAAACCCGGGGAAACCCGAAGTCGCGGGGGGTATCAGTCCATCGCGCGGCCGAGCACCTTGCGCACCCGCGCCAGGTCCTCGGGGGTATCCACGCCGGCCTCGACCGGCTCGCTCCAGAAGGCGACGGCGATGCGGTGGCCGTGCCCGAGGGCGCGCAGCTGCTCGAGGGCCTCGAAGCGTTCGGCCGGCGTCTGCGAGAGCGTGGGGAAGCGGCGCAGGAACCCCACCCGGTAGGCGTAGATGCCGATGTGGCGAAGCGCCGGGAAGTCCGGGGGGAGCTTGCCCTTGGTCTGCGCGAAGGCGTCGCGGGCGTAGGGAATGGGCGCGCGCGAGAAGTAGGTCGCGTAGCCGTCGGTGTCGTGCACGACCTTCACGACGTTGGGGTCGAAGAAGGCCTTGGCGCTCGTGATGGGGTGCACCGCCGTGGCGATCGAGGCCTTGGGCCGCAGCGCGAGCTCGCGCGCCACGGCGCGGATGAGCAGCGGGTCGATGAGCGGCTCGTCGCCCTGCACGTTCACGACGATCTCGTCGTCGGGCAGCCGCAGCAGCTCCACGGCCTCCGCCAGCCGGTCCGTGCCCGTGGGGTGCGAGGGCGACGTCGTGCAGACGCGCCAGCCGAGGGCCGCCATCGCGTCGGCGATGTCGGCGTGGTCGGTGGCGACCACCACCTCCTGCGCGCCGCTCTCGGCCGCGCGCTCCGCGACCCACGCGACCATGGGCTTGCCGGCGATGTCGGCGAGCATCTTCCCCGGCAGCCGCGTCGAGCGCAGGCGCGCCGGGATGATGACGCGGAAGGAAAGCGTCTTCACGGCGAGGGCGCGGCCCTCAGGCCTCTTCCTCGGGGGCGAGCTTCCTCGCCTCCTCCTCGAGCATGACGGGGATGTCGTCGCGCACCGGGAAGGCGAGCCGGTCGGCGCGGCAGACGAGCTCGCGGGCCTCGCGGCGGTGCACGAGGGGGCCCTTGCAGAGGGGGCAGACGAGGATCTCGAGGAGCTTGGGGTCCATCAGGGGCTCTTCCGGGCGGCGAGTCGTTCGAGGAGGAAGGCGCCGAACTCCGGCGGCAGGGCCGCCTCGACGCGAAGGAACCACATCCGCGCATCCGCGAATGCCGCGCATTTTACGGCATCCTTCTCCGTCATGACGATGGCCTCGACGCCCGGCAGGCGCAGGTCGCCCGGCTGGAAGTGGTGGTGGTCGGGGAAGGGGCGGCGCTCGGCGCCCACGCCCAGGCGCGAGAGGTGCGCGAAGAAGCGCGCCGGGTTGCCGATGCCCGCCACCGCCGCCACGCGCCGCCCGCGCGCGGCCAGCGCGAACTCCTGCGGCGAGAGCTCCTCGCCCGCGAACGAAACGAAGCGCTCGCCGGCGAGGTGCATCGCGAACTGCCGCGGCGCGTCCGTCATTCCCGCGAAGGCGGGAATCCAGGCTCCGCCGTCGGTGCCTGGCTTCCCGCCTTCGCGGGAATGACGGACGCCGCCGTTCACGACCGCGCAGTCGACCTCGCGCAGCCGCGAAACGGGCTCGCGCAGCGGCCCGGAGGGCAGCGGCAGGCCGTTGCCGAAGCCGCGCTCGCCGTCCACCACCGCGATCTCGACGTCGCGCGCGAGCGCGTAGTGCTGCAGGCCGTCGTCGCTCACCAGCACGTCGACCTCCGGGTGCGCGGCCAGCAGCGCGCGCGCGGCCGCCGGGCGGTCCGGGGAGAGGTAGACGGGGACGCCCGTGCGCCGCGCGATGAGCACGGGCTCGTCGCCGAAGTATTCCGGGGTGGCCACGCCGGGCAGCACGCGCACGACGCCCTGCGGGTCGGCGTCCGTGGGCGGCACGCGCCCGTAGCCGCGGGAGACAACGCCGGCGTTGCGGCCGGCCGCGCGCAGGATCTCGACCGCGGCGATCACGAGTGGCGTCTTGCCGGTGCCGCCGGCGGTGATGTTGCCGACCACGACGACGGGCACGGGCGCGCGCCAGGCGCGCAGGATGCCGGCGCGGTAGAGCGCGCGCCGCAGCGCCGATGCGGCGCGGAAGACGAGGGCAAGGGGCAGGAACACGAGCGCCCCGCCGCCGAGGCGCTGCCATTCCCCTTCGAGCCAGGCGCGCATGGGCCGCGTGCCGCGCGGGTCGCCGCGGTCCCTACCGGCGGGACTGCGTGGTGAAGGAGATGTGGTTGTAGCCGGCGATGCGGGCCGCCTCCATCACGTTCACCACGGACTGGTGGGTGGCGGCGGCGTCCGCGCTGATGGCCACGACCGGCTCCTTCGCGCCCCGGGCGGCCTCCTGCAGCCGGCCCGCGAGCCCGGCCGGGTTTTCGTAGGCGACCGTCGTGCCGTTGATCGCGTAGCGGCCGTTCGCGTCCACCGCCACCGCGAGCACCTGCGGGCGGTCGGCCGACTTCTCCGCCGCCGACTCGGGCAGGTTGATCTGCAGCTCGGCGAAGCGGCTGTAGGTGGTCGTGAGGAAGAGGAAGATCAGGACGACGATGAGGATGTCGATGAGCGGGATCAGGTTGATCTCCGGCTCCTCGCGCGCCCGGCCGGGACGGAAGTTCATGCGCGCCGTTCGCCCCGCAGGATCTCGACCAGCTTGATCGCCTGGCTCTCCATCTCGACGACGAGCACGTCGACGCGGTTGCGGAAGTGGCGGTAGAAGATCACCGCGGGAATCGCGACCCCGATGCCGAAGAGCGTGTTGTAGAGCGCCACCGAGATGCCGTGGGCGAGCTGGGCGGGGTTGCCGCCCCCGGTGGGCGACTGCGAGCCGAAGATCTCGATCATGCCCACGATCGTGCCGAAGAGGCCCAGCAGCGTCGAGACGGTGGCGATCGTGCCCAGGGTGTTCAGGAAGCGCTCGAGCTCGAGCGAGACGGCGCGGCCCGCGTCCTCGACCGCGTCCTTCACCACCTCGCGCGGGCTCTTCTCGTTGGCGAGCGCCGCGGCGAAGATGCGCCCGATGAGCGGGCCCTGCTGCAGGCGGTTGAGGAGATCCTGCGTGACGCCCTTGGACTGGTACTCGCGGATGGTCGCGGGCAGCAGGTCGCGAGGCGCGACGACGGAAGCGCGCAGCGACCAGAACCTCTCCCCGATGATGGCCAGCGCAACGACGGATGTGATGATGATGAACCAGATCGGCCAGCCGGCCGCTTCGATGATGGACAGCACGCGTGGGAATCCTCGGCGAGAAAATCGCGAGCGCATTTTCTCCCGCCCACCCGCGTTCCACAAGCCCTAGTGCCGAAGCGGCGGCCCGTCCACAAGGCCGTTGAGAATCCACTTTAACTGCGACGGGCGCCGGCCCGCGCCGATCCAGCAACGGCGCGGGTTTGCGACCGAAATCGCCCGCAAAGCGGCATGGATTCTCGCGTGACGCCGTGCCCCCGAGGGGGCAGGCAACGGGTGTGTCAAATCATCCACAGAGGCTGTGGATAAGCCTGTGGAAGGCCGCCGGGGGGAGTCGCCAAGTATTGTTCCGGTAAGGGTTTTTTTTCCGCCGCTCATTTTTTGAGCGCTCCCGCTTAAGTCTTGTTCTTCAAGGACTTACAGTTTTTTTCCCCTGTCAAGAGGGGCATTCCCCTGCGGCGGTCCCGCGTGCCGTGCGACAGGCGGATGACGGTGGATAGAGTCCCCCTTCGCGGGCCGCCCGGAAACCGTCTAGGATGCGGCCCCATGGCCTCCGCCCCCCCTTCCGCGCCCCTCACCGTCTCGGAATTGAACCGCCGCTCCCGGCAGGTTCTCGAGAACCAGTTCGGCCTCGTCTGGGTGACCGGGGAAATCTCCCGGGCGACGCTGGCCGCCTCCGGCCATTGGTACTTCACTCTTAAGGACGAGGGGGCGGCCGTCGACTGCGCCATGTTCAAGGGGCGGGCCCAGTACCTCGAGTTCCGGCCGGAGAACGGCCTCAAGGTCGAGGTGCGCGCGCGCGTGACGATCTACGAGCCGCGCGGCGCCTACCAGCTCGGCGTGGAGCAGATGCGGCACGCGGGCCTGGGCGCGCTCTTCGAGGCCTTCGAGCGGCTGAAGGCGCGGCTGGGCAAGGAGGGCCTCTTCGACGAGTCGCGCAAGCGGCCCCTGCCCCCGCACCCGCGCGCCATCGGCGTGGTGACCTCGCTTGCCGCGGCGGCGCTGCGCGACATCCTCGCCACCCTCGCCCGCCGCGCGCCGATGGTGCCCGTGATCGTCTACCCCACGCTCGTCCAGGGCGAGGGCGCGGCGGCGCTGGTGGCGCGCGCCATCGCCACCGCGAACGCGCGCGCCGAGTGCGACGTGCTGGTCGTCGCGCGCGGCGGCGGCAGCCTCGAGGACCTGTGGGCGTTCAACGAGGAGGCCGTCGCGCGCGCGATCGCCGCTTCCGCGATCCCCGTGGTGAGCGGCGTGGGCCACGAGACCGACTTCACGATCGCCGACTTCGCCGCCGACCTGCGCGCCGCCACGCCGACCGCGGCCGCGGTGGCCGCGAGCCCGGACCGCGAGGCGCTCCTCGCCCGGCTCGCGCACGCGCGCTCTCGCCTTTCGCGGGCCGGCGGGCGCGCCGTGGAGTCGGCCTCGCAGCGGCTGGACCTCGCGGCGCGGCGCCTGCTCACGCCGGCGGAGCGGCTGGCGCGCGGCCGCGAGAGCCTCGCCCTCCTCGGCCGCCGGCTCGCGTTGCAGGCGCGATCCGCCGTCGAGATGCGGCGAGCGGACCTGCGCGGCCTCGCGCCGCGGTTGCGCGGCGCGGCGCCGGCCCCCGCGGAACTCTCGCGCGAGCTCGCGCGGCTCGCGAAGCGGCTGGCCGCTGGCGCCGCGCGTGCGCAGCGCGACCGGCGCGCGCGGCTGGAGTCCGCAGGCGCCTCGCTGGGCCACCTCGATCCCACGCAGGTGCTCGCGCGCGGCTACGCGATCGTGCGCGACGCGCGCGGCGCCGTGGTGCGCACGGGCGCCGGCCTCGCGCGCGGCGACGCGCTGGACCTCGCCTTCGCCGAGGGCGGCGCGAAGGTCACGGTGGACGAGCCGCGTTGATTCCTCGCCGCCCGCGCCGGGCGTATAGTGGTCCTGCCAGGACACAACCAACGGAGGATGAAAGCATGGCCAAGAAAGCGAAGAAGCCCCGCGCCGCGTCGCCCGCCGTCTACAAGCTGATCGAGATCGTGGGCACGAGCCACGAGTCGTTCGCCGACGCCGCCGCGACCGGGATCAAGACCGCCTCCAAGAGCCTGCGCGACCTGCGCGTGGCCGAAGTCACCAAGCTCGACGTGAAGATCGAGAACGGCAAGCTCGTCTATCGCGCGAAGCTCAAGGTGAGCTTCAAGTACCACGGGGAGGACTAGGCCGCCCAGCCATCCGTCGAGGGGCCCCTACAGGGGATCGACGGCAAGGCGCAGGCGGCCGGCGCCGACACGCGGACCATCGCGCGGCACGGCGGCCGAGGAGGCGCCCTACGTTCGCAGGTATCGCCCCACGCGCCCCGCGACCTCCTCCGCGAGGCCGGGGCGCAGGCAGTCCACGCGCTCGACCTCGCGCATGGCGCGCAGCCAGGTGAGTTGCCGCTTGGCGAGCTGGCGCGTGGCGGCCACGCCCCGCGCCTCGAGCGTCGCGGCCGGCGCGGCGCCCTCCAGCGTCTCCCACACCTGCCGGTAGCCCACGGCGCGCATCGACGGCATGCCCGCGTCCAGCGCGTGCCGCGCGCGCAGCGCCCGCACCTCCTCCACGAGGCCGGCCGCGAGCATCGTCCGGAAGCGCTCCTCGATCCGCCGGTGCAGCGCCGCGCGGTCGGAGGGCTCGAGCGCGATCGTGAGCGCCGCGAACGGCGCCGGCGCGCGCCCCTCGCCCGCGATGATCGCGGTGAGCGTGCGCCCCGAGAGGCGGAAGACCTCCAGCGCGCGCTGGATGCGCTGCGCGTCGTTGGGGTCGAGCCGCGCGGCGGCCTGCGGGTCGACGCGCGCGAGCTCCCCGTGCAGCGCCGGCCAGCCGCGCGCGCGCGCCTCGCGGTCGATCTGCGCGCGCACCGCCGGGTCGGCCGCGGGCAGTTGCGCCAGCCCGCGCATCAGCGCCCGCTCGTAGAGCATCGTGCCGCCCGTGAAGAGGGGCACGCGGCCGCGCGCGGCGATGCCCGCGGCGACGCGCAGCGCATCCTCGCGGAAGCGCCCGGCCGAGTAGGCCTCGGTGGGCTCGACGACGTCGATGAGGTGGTGCGGCACGGCCGCGCGCGTGGCCGCATCGGGCTTGGCGGTGCCGATGTCCATGCCGCGGAAGACCTGCGCGGAATCGACGCTCACGATCTCGAGCGGGAAGCGCGCGGCGAGCTCGAGCGACACCGCGGTCTTGCCGCTCGCGGTGGGCCCCAGCAGGAAGACGGCCGGCGGCGGCACGGCGCCCGGCCCTAGCGCCCGCGCAGGAAGAGCCGGTCGAGGTCCGCCATCGAGAACTGGACCCAGGTCGGCCGGCCGTGGTTGCAGCTGCCGGCGCGCTCCGTCTCCTCCATCTCGCGAAGCAGCGCGTTCATCTCCGGCACCGTGAGGCTGCGGTTGGCGCGCACGGCCGCGTGGCAGGCCATCGTCGACAGGAGCTCGTTCCTGCGCTCGACCAGCACGCGGCTCGCGCCGAACTCGCGCATCTCCGCGAGCACGGAGCGCAGCATCGCGGGCACGTCGAGGTCGGCGAGCAGCGCCGGCACCGCGCGCACGACGAGCCCGCGCGGGCCGGCCGCGCCGACCTCGAAGCCCAGGCTCGCGAGCGCCTGCGCGCAACGCCCGGCCTCCTCCACCTCCTCGGCGGTCGCGGGCATGGCGATGGGCACGAGCAGCGGCTGCGCCGGCAGGCGTGAGGCGTCGAGCGCGCCCTTGAGCTTCTCGTAGACGATGCGCTCGTGGGCCGCGTGCATGTCCACGAGCACGAGCCCGGCGGCGTTCTGCGCGAGGACGTACACGCCGTGCAGCTGCGCGAGCGCGTAGCCGAGCAGCGGCGGCGCGCCGGGCTCCGTGCCCGCCGGCAGGGCGGCCGGACGCCGCTCGTCGGCCGTGGCCGCGGCGAAGAACGCCACGTAGCGCGAGGCGGGCTGCGCCACCTCGAGGGAAGCCTGCGCGAAGGCGAACGCCGGCGCAGGGGGCGCGAGTGACGGCGCAAGTCGCGCCGCGCCCGCGAGCGGCGCGGCGAGCGCGCGGGAGACGGCGTGGAAGACGAACTGGTGCATCGCGCCCGCGTCCCTGAACCGCACCTCGGTCTTGGCCGGGTGCACGTTCACGTCGACCAGCCGCGGGTCCGTCTCGAGGAAGAGCACGTAGGCGGGGTGCCGGTCGTGGTGAAGGACGTCGGCGTAGGCCTCGCGGATGGCGTGCGAAACCACCTTGTCGCGCACGAAGCGCCCGTTCACGAAGAGGTACTGGGCGTCGCGCGAGGCGCGCGTGAAGCCGGGCGCGGCCACGAACCCGGCGAGGCGGACGGCCGCGCCGCTCGCCTCGACCTCGACGGCGGCTTCGGCGAACTCCGCGCCCACGACCGCCCCCACGCGCTCGCGCGCCGGGGCCGGGGCGTGGTGCGCCAGGCGCCGGCCGTTGTGCGCGAGCGAGAAGGCGACGGCCGGGCGCGAGAGCGCCGCGCGCGAGAACGCCTCCTCGCAGCGCGCGAACTCGGTCGCCTCGCTCTTCAGGAACTTGCGCCGCGCGGGCGTGTTGAAGTAGAGCTCCTCGACCTCGACGGTGGTGCCGGCGGCGAGCGCCGCGGGCTCCACGGGCGAGAGCGCGCCGCCGTCGCAGGCGATGCGCCAGGCGTGCCGCTCGCCCGCGCGGCGGCTCGTGATGGCGAGCCGCGACACCGCGCCGATGGAGGCGAGCGCCTCGCCGCGGAAGCCGAGGGTCGCGGCGCGCTCGAGGTCCTCGAGGGTCGCGATCTTGCTGGTGGCGAAGCGGGCGAGCGCGAGCGGCAGGTCGCCCGCCTCGATGCCGGCGCCGTCGTCGGCCACGCGGATGCGGCGCATGCCGCCCTCGGCGAGGTCCACGGAGACGGACTGGGCGCCCGCGTCGAGACTGTTCTCGACCAGTTCCTTCAGCGCGGAGGCCGGGCGCTCGACCACCTCGCCGGCGGCGATCTGGTTCACGAGCAGCTCTGGAAGCGCGCGGATGTGACCCATCGTGGACCCGCGTCCGGGAAGCGGCGCGCGGCAGGGGGAAAGTCGGACCCGGGAGGAACGCCGATGTTACACTCAAAGCGCAAACATGCGCGTGCCGCAGCCCCTCCGGCGCAGGCATGCCGGAGCGGCATGAGCCCACACGACCCGCCTGCGAACGCACCCGACCCGGCCAGGCCGCCCGCGGGACCTTCCCCCGCGATCCGCGAGGAGCAGGTGCGCCTGCTCTTCCGCTTCTCGCTGGTCGGCTATCTCGCCACGCTCCTCGTCGTCTTCATCCTCGGCGCGGTGCTGTGGGATGAGCTCTCCCGGCCGCCGCTCTTCGCGTGGTTCGCCGCCATCTCGCTCGTGACGACCGGCCGGTACGCGCTCTACAAGCTCTTCATCAACCGCAACCCGCCGGCCGTGGAGATCCCGCGCTGGGAGCGCCGCTTCCTCGCGGGTTCGCTCCTCACGGCGCTCTGCTGGGCGGCGATGGCCGTGTTCCTGCTGCCCGACGCCGCCCACCTCGCGCAACGCCTCACGGTGGTGATGCTGGTGTCGCTCCTCATCACCGGCGCCGTGGGCTACTACGCGCCGCACCCCTTCGCGTTCAAGATCACCGCCTTCGCCGGCCTCGTCCCCTTCGCCCTGGTCCTCGGCTTCACCGGCGAGCGGCTGCAGATGTTCCTCTCCGGCGCGATCCTGCTCCTCACGGGCGTGCTGCCCTTCGTCCACGAGAAGCTCAACCGCGCCCTCGTCGATTCGCTCGCGGTGCGCGAGGACCGCGCTTCCCTCGCGAGCGAGCTGGAGAGCGAGCGCGCGCGCCTGCAGCAGGCCAACGACGCGCTCGCCGATGAAATGGTGGGCCGGCTGCGCGCGCAGCAGGCGGAGCTCATCGCCGCGCAGAAGCTGCGCATGCACGTCGAGCGCACGCCGCTCGCGGTGATCGAGTGGGACCGCGAGCACCGCGTCACGGCCTGGAACCCGTCGGCCGAGGCGATCTTCGGCTTCCCCGCCGCCGAGGCGATCGGCAAGCGCGCCCCCGAGTTCCTCGTCGCGCCCGCCGGCGCCGAGGCGCTCGCCGCGATGTGGATGGAGCTCGCCGGGACGCGCGACGGCACGAAGGTGAGCCTGGTGAACGTGACCCGCACCGGGCGCACCATCCACTGCGAGTGGTACAACACCCCGCTCGTGGACCCGGGCGGCCGCGTGGTGGGGTTCGCCTCGCTGGTCCAGGACGTGACGGAGCGCCTCAACACCGAGCGCACGATCCACTACATGGCGCACCACGACGCGCTCACGGGGCTGCCCAACCGGCGCCTCATGCAGGACCGCCTCAACCAGGCGATCATGCAGGCGAGGCGCCGCCAGCGGCACGTGGCTGTCCTCTTCCTCGACCTCGACCGCTTCAAGCTCCTGAACGACACGCTGGGGCACGACACGGGCGACTACATCCTGAAGGACGTGGCCCGGCGACTGGGCACCTGCGTGCGCGAGGTGGACACCGTCTCGCGCGAGGGCGGCGACGAGTTCGTGATCGTCCTGCCCGACCTCGAGCGGCCCGAGAACGCGCGCATCGTCGCCGACAAGATCCTGCGCGAGTTCTCGAAGCCCGTGGAGATCGGTGGCCAGGAGATCCACATCACGACCTCGATCGGGATCAGCCACTACCCGAGCGACGCGACCGACGTGAACCACCTGCTCAAGCACGCCGACAGCGCGATGTACCAGGCCAAGGACTCGGGCCGCAACACCGTGCGCTTCTACACGAGCGACCTGAACTACCTGCTCTCGCGCCGCCTCGAGGTGGAGGGGCGCCTGCGCAAGGGCATCGAGAACGAGGAATTCTTCCTGCGCTACCAGCCGCAGGTCGACGTGGCCACGGGGCGCATCACCGGGATGGAGGCGCTCCTGCGCTGGAACGACCCGGTGAAGGGCGAGGTCTTCCCGCGCGACTTCATCGCCGTGGCCGAGGAGATGGGGCTCATCGTCGAGCTGGGCGAGTGGGCCTTCCGCACCGCCTGCCGCCAGTCGAGGGCCTGGGAGGCCGAGGGCCTGCGCGAGGTGACGGTGGCGGTGAACCTTTCCCCGCGCCAGTTCATGTCGAGGAAGCTCGTGCCGTCGCTGCTCGCGATCGTGCGCGAGGCCGGCGCCGACCCGCGGCGCATCGAGGTGGAGATCACCGAGACCATGCTCATGAGGAGCCTCGAGCAGTCGATCGAGATCCTCGGCCAGCTGCGCTCCGTGGGCATGGGGGTGTCCGTGGACGACTTCGGCGTGGGCTATTCGTCGCTCGGGCAGCTGCGGCGCCTGCCCGCCACGGCGCTGAAGATCGACCGCTCCTTCATCGCCAACGCGCCGGGCGACCCGTCCAGCGCCTCGATCACCGAGGCCATCATCGCCATGTCGAGGAGCCTGGGGCTGCGCGTCGTCGCCGAGGGGGTGGAGACGCGCGCGCAGCTCGACTTCCTGCGCGGGCTGCGCTGCGACGCCTTCCAGGGATACCTATTCTCCAAGCCCCTCACGGCGCTGGAAGCCTCCGCGATGCTGCGCGCGCAGGCGGGCGGGCGCAGCGCCGCCTAGGAACGCCTCAGGGGTTCTGCGCCAGCTTCGCGCGCGCGAGCGGCGGGTTCTGCGCGAGGTAGTTGCGGATGCCCTGCAGGATCGCGTCGGCCATCTTCTCCTGGTAGGCCGTGTCCTTCAGCCTCTTCTCCTCCTGCGGGTTGGAGATGAAGGCCGTCTCCACGAGGATGGAGGGGATGTCGGGGGACTTGAGGACGGCGAAGCCGGCCTGCTCGACGGAGGCCTTGTGCAGGTGGTTGATGTCGCCCAGCTCGCCCAGCACCGCCTTGCCGAGCTTGAGGCTGTCGTTGATGGTCGCCGTCTGCGACAAGTCGAGCAGCGTCCTCGCGAGCACCGGGTCCTTCACGTCGAGGTTCACGCCGCCGATGAGGTCGGACTCGTTCTCGCGCTTGGCGAGCCAGCGGGCGGCCGCGGAGGTCGCGCCGCGCTCGGAGAGCGCGAAGACGGAGGAGCCGCGCGCGTCCGGCCGAACCCAGGCGTCGGCGTGGACGGACACGAAGAGGTCGGCGTGCACGCGGCGGGCCTTCTGCACGCGCTGCGCGAGGCCGATGAAGTAGTCGCCGTCGCGCGTGAGGACGGCGCGCATGCCGGGCTCGCGGTCGATGCGCTCCTTGAGGCGCCGGGCGATGGCGAGCGTCACGTTCTTCTCCAGCGTGCCGCCGCGGCCGCGCGCGCCGGGATCCTCGCCGCCGTGGCCCGCGTCGATCACCACGGTCACCAGGCGCTCGATCTCCGGTGCCGCCGCGGGCTTCGCGGTCGCCGCCCTCGGCGGTTCGAGCCGCACCACGGGCAGCGCGGGCGGGGCCTGCGCCGCCGGCTCCGCGGCGATCCCGGGCGGCGACTCCAGCACCGGGGCGCGCGCGATCTCGCCGATGGGATCGGGGCGCGGCTGCACCAGCGCGAGCAGCGGGTCGCGCGGCGTCTCCGGGTAGAGATCGAGCACGAGGCGGTGGCGGTAGGAGCCCGCGGGCGCGAGCGGGAAGACGTAGGCCTTCACCGGGCTCTTGAGGTCGAAGACCACGCGCGCGACACCCGGCCGGTTGATCGCCACGCGCACCTGCCGGATGTAGGGGTCGTCCGCGCTCACCTTGGCGACGATGCTCTTCAGCTCCGCGTCGAGCGCCACGCCCTCCAGGTCCAGCACGAGGCGCGCCGGGTCGGGGACGGTGAAGAACTGGTGGCGGACGGGCTTCGCCGTCTCGAAGGTGACGCGGGTGTATTCCTCGGCGGGCCACACGCGCGAGGCGATGACGGCCTGCTGCGCGAGCGCCGCGGGCGCGACGGCCGCGAGGATCAGGCAGGCGGCAAGGCGGCGAGCAAGCGCTCCCCCGCGGGCGAGCAGGCGGCGAGCGTGGCCGAGCGCCCCGGCTCCGTCACAGCGAGCGCGATCTCGAGGTCCGCGGGCGGCAGTTGTCCCTGCGCGCGCTCCGGCCACTCGACCAGGCAGGCGTTGCGCCCGTTGAAGATGTCCCGGAACCCCGCTTCGATCCATTCCGATGGGTCGTGGAACCGATAAAAATCAAAGTGATACAAGCTTAACCTAGAAAGTTCATAAACTTCAACCAGCGTGTAGGTGGGGCTTTTCACGCGGCCGGCGTGGCCCAGCGCCCGCAGCAGCCCGCGCACGAGCGTCGTCTTCCCGGCGCCCAGCTCCCCGCGCAGCGTGATCACCATGCCGGGCGCGAGCCCCGGCGCGAGCGCGGCGCCCAGCGCCAGGGTGGCGTACTCGTCGGGAAGGAAAAGGCGGGTCATGGGGAAGGCGGACGCTTCGGGCTACCATCGCAGGCCATGGGCACGGGCCATTCTCCCGCCGCGTTGTCGGCGCTCGTCAAGCAGTGGGGCCGCGAGGCCGGCTTCGACGCCGTGGCCATCGCCGGCATCGAGCTGGCCGAGGAGGAGGCGCGGCTCCTCGAGTGGCTCGGGCGCGGCTGGCACGGCGCGATGGATTATATGGCACGCCATGGCGCGCGCCGCGCGCGGCCGGCGGAGCTGGTCCCCGGCACGGCGAGCGTGGTGAGCGTGCGCCTGGACTACTGGCCGGCCGGCGCGCGCGATGCCGGCGAGGCGCTGGCCGACGCGGAGGCGGGCTATGTCTCGCGCTACGCCCTCGGCCGCGACTATCACAAGGTGCTGCGCGCGCGGCTGCAGAAGCTCGCCGACCGCATGGTCGCGGAGCTCGGGCCCTTCACCTACCGCGCCTTCACCGACAGCGCCCCGGTGATGGAGGTGGCGCTCGCCGCGCGCGCCGGGCTCGGCTGGCGCGGCAAGCACACGCTGCTGCTCTCCCGCGAGGCGGGCTCGGCCTATTTCCTGGGAGAGCTCTTCGTCGGGCTGGACCTCGCGAGGGACGCGCCCGCGAGCGCGCACTGCGGCACCTGCGAGCGCTGCATCGACGCCTGCCCCACGCGCGCGATCGTGGCGCCGTACCAGCTGGACGCGCGCCGCTGCATCTCCTACCTCACCATCGAGAACCCCGGGCCGATTCCCGGGGAGTTCCGCGAGGCGATGGGCAACCGCATCTACGGCTGCGACGACTGCCAGCTCGCCTGCCCCTGGAACAAGTACGCGCGCGTGGGCGCGGCCCCCGACTTCGCGCCCCGAAACGGCCTGGACGCGGCCGCGCTCGCCGATCTCTTCGCCTGGACCGAGGCCGAGTTCGCCGCCCGCCTCGAGGGCAGCGCCATCCGCCGCATCGGCCACGAGCGGTGGCTGCGCAACATCGCGGTCGCCCTCGGCAACGCGCCCTCCACCCCCGCGGTGCTGGCCGCCCTCCACGCCCGCGCCGGCCACCCTTCGCCCCTCGTGCGGGAGCACGTCGCCTGGGCGCTGGCCCGCCACCGCGGGCGCTAGGCCGAGACGAACTCCCGCAACTCGGCGGCGAGCCGCCCGAGCGACGGCCTGTGCACGTACATCATGTGCCCCGCCTCGTAGTACGAGACGCGGAAGCGCTCCCGCAGGCCCTCGTCCATGCCGAGGTGGTCGAAGGTGTAGTCGCTCGCGAAGTGCGGCGTGGCGAAGTCGTAGTAGCCGTTGGCGACCAGCACGCGCATGTGCGGGTTCATGGCGAGCGCCTTGCGCAGCGTCTCGCCCACGCCGGCGTAGCGGTTGGCGAAGTCCTTCCAGCCCCAGTTGAGGTACAGGCCCTTCAGCACCTCGTAGGGGGCGTCCTCCTCGTAGCGCAGCTCGCGGCGCACGTAGTCGTTCATCGCCGCGGCGTAGGCGCCGAAGATGGCCGCGAACCCCGGGTCGAACTCGTAGTGCTCGCCGGCCGAGTCGCGGTCCGCCCCCGTGAAGCGGCTGTCCAGCCGGCCGACGGTGCGGCCCTCGGCGCGCAGGAGCTCCTTGGTGTAGCGGTGGATGTCCACGCGCAGGTTGGTGCGCAGGACGTACTCGGGCGAGAGCCCCGTGTAGCGCGCCACCTCGCGCGCGATCGCCTCGCGCTCCGGCGCCGCGAGCCGCGAGCCGCGGAAGAGCGCCTGCGCGTAGCGCGCCGAGGCGAAGGCTTCCGCCTCGTCCAGCACGGCGCGCAGCGGCTTCGCCTGCAGGTCCGGCGCGAGCCGGCCGTGGTACCAGGCGGTCGCGGCGTAGGTCGGCAGGAAGAGCACCGGCGGCAGGTCGTTGTTGGCGTCGAAGCGCAGCACCGAGAAGTCGAGCGCGCACGACACGAGCATGAGCCCGTTCAGGTACATGCCGTGGCGCTCCAGCAGGTGCCCCGAGAGGCCGGCCGCGCGCGTCGTGCCGTAGGATTCCCCGATGAGGTACTTGGGGCTCGCCCAGCGCCCGTAGCGCGAGCAGTAGAGGCGGATGAACTCGCCCACGCTCTCCAGGTCGCGCCGGTAGTCGTGGAACTCGTCGACCTTCTCGCCGGCGACCATGCGGCTGTAGCCCGTGCCCACCGGGTCGATGAACACGAGGTCGGAGCCGTCCAGGAGCGAGTGCTCGTTGTCCACGAGCCGGCCGGGCGGGGGCGGCGCGCGCCCCTCGTCGTCCAGCGCGACCCGCTTCGGGCCCAGGAGCCCCAGGTGCAGCCACACCGAGCTCGAGCCGGGGCCGCCGTTGAAGGAGAAGGTGACGGGGCGCGACTCGGGCTCGGCGCCGTCGAGCGCGTACGCCACGAAGAAGACGCTCGCGCGCGGCTTGTCGGCCTCGGCCTTGCCCTCCTTCGCGCTTTCCTCGCGCAGCACCAGCGTGCCGCAGGTCACCGTGCAGTCGAGGTCGCGCCCGCCGAGCCGCACGCGCTGGCGCGTGACCACCACCTTGTCGGCGGGCGGCGGCTCGCGGCTCTCGTCCTTCTTCTTCTCGGCGTCGGCGTCGGCGGCGTCGGCTGGGGGCATCGGGGCGGTCCTCGCATCCTCGGGGGGACGGCCATCCTACCCGATGCGGCGGGCCCCCCGCCGGGTCATGCGCTGCGGGGGGCGGCCGTGCCCTCGCCCGGCGGCGCGTCGCGGTGCGCGGCCATCCACGCGGCGCAGTCGGCCGGGGCGAGCGGGCGGCTCACGAGGAAGCCCTGCATCTCGTCGCAGCCGCGCTGCAGGAGGAAGTCGAGCTGCGCCTCGGCCTCCACGCCCTCGGCGATCGAGGTGATGCCCATGGCGCGCGCGAGGTCGACGATGGCCGCCGTGATGGCGCGGTCGTCGGGGTCGGTTGCGATGTCGCGCACGAAGGTGCGGTCGATCTTCAGCTTGTCGATGGGGAAGCGCTTGAGGTGCGCGAGCGAGGAGTGACCCGTGCCGAAGTCGTCGATGGCGAGCTTCACGCCGAGGGCGCGCAGCCCGTCCATCGTGCGCACGAGCTCCGGCGTCTCGTCCATGAGCATGCTCTCGGTCAGCTCGAACTCGAGCCACGCGGCGTCGAGCCCCGTGTCGTCCAGGGCCCGCTCGACCTCGGCGATGAGGTTCCTCTGCTTGAACTGGATGGCCGAGAGGTTCACCGCCACCGGCACGCGCGGCAGCCCCGCCAGCTGCCACATGCGGTTCTGGCGGCACGCCTGGCGAAGCGCCCACGCGCCGATGGGCATGATGAGGCCGCGCTGCTCGGCGATGGGAATGAAGTCGTTGGGCATCACCGGCGGGCCGTCCTTCTGCGGCCAGCGGATGAGCGCCTCCACGCCCACCAGGCGCCCGGTGTCCACGCGCACCTGCGGCTGGTAGTGCAGCACGAAGGCCTCGTCGCGGATGGCCTCCCGCAGGCGCGATTCCAGCGAGAGCGTGTTGAACGCGGTCTGCGAGAGCCGCTCGCTGAAGAACTGGAAGTTGCTGCGGCCGCGGTCCTTGGCGAGGTACATGGCGGCGTCGGCGTTGCGGATGAGCGTGTCGGCCGTGGTGCCGTCGCGCGGGAACACGGCGATGCCGATCGACGGGCTCACCGACAGGACCTGCCCCTCCAGCGTCACCGGCTCGCTCACCACCGAGAGGAGCTTTTCCGCCACCGCCACCGGCGCCTGCTCGCTCTCGAGATCCGGCAGCACCACGAGGAACTCGTCGCCGCCCAGGCGCGAGACCACGTCCACCGAGCGCAGCGCCCCCTCGATGCGCGAGGCCACCTGGCGCAGCAGGGAGTCGCCGGCCGCGTGGCCGAGCGAGTCGTTCACCGTCTTGAAGTTGTCCAGGTCGATGAACAGCACGCCCACGCGCGCCTCGCGCCGCCGCGCCGAGGCGAGGATGAACTCCAGCCTGTCCATGAGGAGCACGCGGTTGGGCAGCCCCGTGAGCGTGTCGTGGTGCGCGAGGAACTGGATGCGGGCCTCCGCCTCCTTGCGGTCGCGGATGTCGCGGATCACCGTCATGCGGTACGGCTTGCCCTTGTACGGCATCACCTTGCCCGTCATCTCCACGGCGACCCGGGTGCCGTCCTTGTGGACGATGAAGCCCTCGTAGCCGCGCTCGTAGCCCAGGCGGATGTTGTTGAGCACGGTGTCGCGCGATTCCGGCGCCACGAAGTCGAGCACGGGCCGGCCCACCAGCTCCTCGTAGCGGTAGCCGATGAGCCGAAGCCCCGCGTCGTTGCAGTCGGTGATGATGCCGTTCTCGTGGAAGACGATGCCCTCGTGCGTGGCGTCCGAGAACTTGCGCAGGCGCTCCTCGCTCTCGCGCACCGCCTGCTCCGAGAGCCGGTGGCGCGTGATGTCGGAGATGAGGACGAACGCGGAGATCGCCTTGCCCGCCTCGTCGAGCTGGGGCAGCAGGTTCACCTCGATCACGCGCGTGCCGCCGTCCGCGGTGCGCAGCTGGCGCTCGTAGGTCGCCGTCTCCCCCGAGAGGACGCGGCGGATGTACGGCTCGATCTCGCGGAAGCCCTCGGCGCCGATGATCTCCTCGACCGTGCGGCCGATCACCGAGTCGACGTTCCAGCCCCAGAAGCCCGCGTAGGCCTTGTTGGCGAAGAGGCAACGCAGGTCGTGGCTGAAGTGCGAGATGAGCACCGGCACGTTGTCGGCGAGCAGCCGGATCTCCTGCGCCCGCGCCCGCGCCGCGAGCTCGGCGTTGCGCCGCTCGCTGATGTCGTGGCAGGTGCCGAGGTAGCCGGCGAGCCGGCCCGACTCGTCGGTGACGGGCTCGGCGGTGTGGTGGACCCAGCCGTAGTCGCCCGCGCCGCGGCGCAGCCGGAACTCGGTGTCCAGCCGCCGGCGCAGCCCGAAGGCCTCGCCCCACTCGCGGCGCAGCGCCTCGCGATCGTCCGGGTGCACCGAGACGAGCCAGCCGGCGCCCCGCTCGTGCGCGAGCCGGCGGCCGGTGTAGTCCTCCCAGGCCTGGTTCACGAAGCTGCAGCCGCCGTCGGCGCCCGCGCACCACACGAGGCTGGGGAACGCGTCGAAGAGCGCCGCGTGGGCGACGGGGTCGTCCAGGATCTCGGCGGTGCTGCGCTTCAGCGGGTCGTGCGGCGTGACGGCCATGGGCGATGGCGGGGGACGGGGCGGTCGTTCCGGGAGCCTAACACCGGCGCCGGTGCCGATGCAGGATGGGATCCGGCACTGCGCATTTCAGGCGAAACCGAGCGTGACACGCCGGTTGCGCGCCCCCTCGCTGCGGATCTTCACCACCGCGAGGCGCCCCACCTCGCGCGTGTCGGCGACATGCGTGCCGCCGCAGGGCTGCAGGTCCACGCCCTCGATCTCGAGCACGCGCACCGCGCCCTGCCCGCGCGGCGGCTGCACGCTCATCGTGCGCACCAGCTCCGGGCGGGCGTCCAGCTCGGCCTCGGTGATCCAGCGCGGACGCACGGCGTGGCCCTCGGCGACCAGACGGTTCAAGTTCTCTTCGATCGTCTCCTTCACCAGCCGGTCCATCTCGATGTCGAAGTCGAGGCGCGCCTTGTCCTCGGCGACCTGCCCGCCGGTGACGGGAGCCGGCACGACGGCGCACAGCAGGTGCAGCGCCGTGTGGAAGCGCATGTGGCGGTAGCGCCGCTCCCAGTCGAGGGCCGCCTCGACCTCCTCGCCCACGGCCGGCAGCGCCTCGCCGGGGGCCGGCAGGTGCAGCACCGCGTCCGGCCCTTCGCCCTTCACGGCGCTGGCGATGCGCACGCGCGTGCCGTCCGCGCGCACGAGCGAGCCCGAGTCCCCGGGCTGGCCGCCGCCGGTGGGGTAGAAGACGGTGCGGTCCAGCTCGATGCCGGCCGGGGTGGCGGCGACCACGCGCGCGCGGCAGGCGCGGGCGTAGGCGTCGTCGCGGAAGACGAGTTCTGCCATGGGGGTCGGGGGGCGGCGGGGGCCGTATCGGAAAGCCGGGGAACGGCTGCTAGAATCGCCCCAAACGCCGCACAAGTCCACCCTCGGAGGAACTCCATGAAAACGCCCGCCATCCGCGCCCTCGCGCTGGCCCTCGCCTGCCTGCCTTTCGCCGCCGCCGCCGACACCGTGACCGTCGTGACCTCCTTCCCCAAGGAGATCACCACGGCCTACAAGAAGGCCTACGAGGCGAAGTACCCGCAGGACAAGGTCGAGATCCTCAACAAGAACACCGCCGCCGGCATCGCCTACGTGCGCGAGCAGGCCGCCGGCGCCCGCCCCGAGGTGTTCTGGGCCTCCGCGCCGGACGCCTTCGAGGTGCTCTCCGGCTCGAAACTGCTGGCGAAGATCGGCCCCGGCAACCCCGCCATCCCCGCCAAGGTGGGCAACTACCCGGTGAACGACCCCGAGGGGTACTACCGCGGCCAGGCGCTCGCCGGTTACGGCCTCATGTGGAACACCCGCTACGTGAAGGCGAACAACCTGCCGGAGCCGAAGGAGTGGGCCGACCTCGTGAAGCCCGTCTACTTCGGCCACCTGGCGATCTCGAGCCCGTCGCGCTCCGGCACCACCCACCTCACCGTGGAGACGATCCTGCAGGGCGAGGGCTGGACGAAGGGCTGGGAGCAGCTGCTCGCCATCTGCGGCAACAGCGCCGCCATCACCGAGAGGAGCTTCGGCGTCCCCGACGGCGTGAACAACGGCCAGTTCGGCATCGGCCTGGTGATCGACTTCTTCGGGCTGGCGGCCAAGAACTCCGGCATGCCGGTCGAGTTCGTCTACCCGTCCGTCACCGCCATCGTGCCGGCCAACATCGCCCTCATCGACGGCGCGAAGGCGAAGGACGCCGGCATGCGCTTCATCGAGTTCACGCTCTCCGAGGAAGGGCAGATGCTGCTCCTCGACCCGAAGATCAGCCGCCTGCCGGTCCTGCCGTCGGTCTACGCGAAGGCCCCGGCCGGCTATCCCAACCCCTTCGGCGGGCAGATCCAGGCCAAGGTGAACTTCGACTCCAACCTGTCGGAGTCGCGCTACTACGTCGTGGTCTCCCTCTTCGACCAGCAGGTCACCTTCCGGCACAAGGAGCTCGTGGCGGCCATGAAGGCCATCTACGACGCCCAGAAGCGCCTGGGCGGGAGGAAGAGCGCGCAGCTCGACGAGGCCCGCAGCCTCGTCCTCACCCCCGTCGTCGACGAGAAGCAGGCGGCCGACCCGAAGCTCCTCGCCCTCTTCAAGGCGAAGAAGACGGACGCCGAGGCCTCCAAGGCCAAGGCGAAGGTCGAGGAGGAGTGGGCGGCCAAGGCCAAGGCCAATTACGCCCGGGCCGTGGAGCTCGCCAACAGCGCAAAGTAGCCCCGGGTGCGCACCCACCCGGGCATCGTGGCGATCGCGCTCGCGATCGCCGCGTTCCTCGTCGCGTTCCTCGTCATCCCCGTGGTGGCGGTGGTGTACACCGCCTTCTCCGACGGGCAGGGGGGCTTCACGCTCGCCCACTTCGCGGCGTTCAACGAGATCTCGCTCATGCGGGAGTCGTTCGCCAACAGCCTCTACGTGGCCGGCACGACCGTCGGGCTCGGCACGCTCATCGCCGTGCCGCTCGCCTACCTCACGGTGCGCTTCCAGTTCCGCGGCGCGATCCTCGTGCAGACCCTCGGCGTGCTGCCGCTGGTGATGCCGGCCTTCGTGGGCGCGGCGGCCATGCAGCTCCTCTTCGGGCGCTCGGGCTCGGTGAACCTCATCCTCAAGGACGCGTTCGGCGTGACGCTGCCCCTCATGGAGGGGTTGAACGGCGTGATCTTCGTCGAGACGCTGCACTACTTCCCCTTCATCCTGCTCAACCTCTCGGCCGCGCTCGCCAACATCGATTCGTCCATGGAGGAGGCGGCGCAGAACCTCGGCGCCTCCGGCTGGCGGCTCTTCCGCAAGGTGGTCTTCCCGCTGGCGATGCCCGGCTACGTGGCCGGGGCTTCGCTCGTCTTCATCAAGGTGTTCGACGACCTGGGCACGCCGCTCGTGCTCAACGTCACCAACATGCTGGCGCCGCAGGCCTACCTGCGCGTGACCTCCATCGGGCTGGAGGACCCCATCGGCTACGTGATCTGCGTGATCCTGGTGGCCTTCTCCATCGGCGCGATGGGCGGCTCGTGGTGGTTCGTGAAGCGGCGCGACTACGCGCTCGTCTCGCGCGGCGGCGTGCAGGCGCCCAAGCGCCGGCTCACGCCGTGGCAGACGCTCCTCGCCTACGGCTGGATCGTCGGCATGCTGCTGCTGGTGCTCTCGCCGCACCTGGGGATCCTGCTGCTGTCGATCTCCAAGGTGTGGAGCTTCACGGTGCTGCCCGAGCAGCTCACGCTCGCCCACTACGCCACGGTGTTCACGGAATCGAAGCAGATGATCTGGAACACCTTCCTCTACTGCGGGCTCGCGGCGCTGCTGGACGTGGCGCTCGGCACCGCGATCGCCTACATCGTGCTGCGCACGAAGCTGCCCGGCCGCCAGCTCCTCGACCACCTCGTCACCATCGCGCTCGCCATGCCGGGGCTGGTGCTGGGCATCGGGTACCTGCGCACCTTCAAGGGCGTGGAGCTGCCCTTCGGCGGGGGCGCGCTCACGGCGAGCTGGGTGATCTTCGTGCTGGCCTACGCGGTGCGGCGCCTGCCGTACGCGCTGCGCTCGTGCATGGCGGCGCTGACGCAGGTGCACCCGGCGCTCGAGGAGGCTGCCGAGAACCTGGGCGCCGGGCGGTGGAACACCATCCGGCGCGTGGTGATCCCGCTCATGATGGGCGGCATCCTCGCCGGCTTCGTCACCAGCTTCATCACGGCCGCGGCCGAGATCTCGGAGACGATCCTGCTCACCAGCCGCGAGAGCATGGCGCCCATGTCCTACGGCATCTACCTGTACTTCCAGTCGGTGCTGGGGCGCGGGCCCGGCGCGGCGCTCGGCGTCATCGCCGTGGCGCTCGTGGCCTTCGGCACCTACGTCTCGCACCGTCTCGTCGCGGCGCGCTCGCCGCACCAGTCCGGAGGTGGCCAATGAATCCCGTCGGGGTCGACATCCGCCACGTGGCGCTCTCCTTCGGCGCCACGCAGGTGCTCAAGGACATCTCCGTCTCCGTGGAGCCGGGCGAGTTCTTCGCGCTGCTGGGCCCCTCGGGGTCGGGGAAATCCACGCTGCTTCGCCTCATCGCCGGCTTCAACCAGCACCAGGCGGGCGAGGTGCTGATCGGCGGGCGAGACGTCACGGGCACGCCGCCGTGGAAGCGCGACGTCGGCATGGTGTTCCAGAACTACGCGCTCTGGCCGCACATGACGGTCGAGCAGAACGTGGCCTTCGGGCTCGAGGAGCGGCGCCTGCCGCGCGCGCAGGTCCGCGAGAAGGTGGCCGCCGCGCTCGACCTCGTGGGGCTCGCCGGGTACGGCGCGCGCCGCCCCGGGCAGCTCTCCGGCGGCCAGCAGCAGCGCGTGGCGATCGCCCGCACGCTCGCGATCGAGCCGCAGGTGCTGCTGCTGGACGAGCCGCTGTCCAACCTCGACGCGAAGCTGCGCGTGCAGACGCGCCAGGAGCTCGTGAAGCTGCAGCGGCGCCTGGGCATCACCACGATCTTCGTCACCCACGACCAGATCGAGGCCCTCACCACCTGCCACCGCGTGGCGGTGATGGACGACGGCGTGATCCAGCAGGTCGGCACGCCGATGGAGCTCTTCGACTTCCCGGTGAACCGCTTCGTGGCCCAGTTCGTGGGCTCGGTGAACCTCTTCGCGGGGCGCTTCGAGCGCGAGGGCGGGGCGCTGCGCTTCGCCTCGGAGAAGCTCGGCCGGGTGGCGCTTCCGGCCGGCGTGGAGCCGCCCGCGGGCGAATTCGACCTCGCCTTCAGGCCGCACGCCGTGAGCGTGGTCGACGCCGCCGGCCCCGAAGCGCTCTCCTTGCGCGGCGCCGTCGAGAACGCCGAGTTCCTGGGCGAGTTCCTGCGCTACGAGATCCGCGTGGGCGAGGGCCTCGTGATCGCCGACATCCCGCATGCCCGCGGGCGCGCGCCCATCGAGCCGGGCACCGCCATCTCGCTCGCCGTTCCCGCTTCCGAACTCCGCTTCGTCGCCGCGTGATGCCATGAGACCACGAACCCTCCTCCCCGCCCTCGCATTCGCATTCGCCTTCGCCTTCGCCACCGCGGCCGCGGCCGCCCCGCCCATCGAGCGCGTGAAGCTGCCGCCGGGCTTCGAGATCACCGTCTTCGCCGAGGGCGTGAAGAACGCCCGCTCGATGGCGCTGGGCGACAAGGGCTGGCTCTTCGTGGGCACGCGCTCGGCCGGCAACGTCTACGCCATCCGCCACGACGGCACGAAGGCGCTGGAGACCGTCACGATCGCGAGCGGCCTCAACATGCCCAACGGGGTGGCGCTCAGGGACGGCGCCCTCTACGTGGCCGAGGTGAGCCGCGTGTGGCGCTACGACGCGATCGAGGCTTCGCTGCCGAAGGCGCCGAAGCCCGCGCTCGTCTACGACAAGTACCCCACCGACCGCCACCACGGCTGGAAATTCATCCGCTTCGGCCCCGACGGCTGGCTCTACGTCCCGGTGGGCGCGCCCTGCAACGTCTGCGACCGCGAGGACCCCTACGCGACGATCACGCGCCTCAAGCCCGACGGCTCGGCGATGGAGGTGGTCGCGCGCGGCGTGCGCAACACCGTCGGCTTCGACTGGCACCCGGTCACGAAGGAGCTGTGGTTCACCGACAACGGCCGCGACATGATGGGAGACGACGTGCCGCCGGACGAGCTGAACCACGCCCCGAGGCCGGGAATGCACTTCGGCTTCCCGCACTGCCACGGCGGCGACATCCCCGACCCGGATTTCGGCAAGGCGCGCAAGTGCGCGGAGTTCACCCCGCCGGCGCAGCGCTTCGGCGCGCACGTGGCCTCGCTGGGCATGCGCTTCTACACCGGGACGATGTTCCCCGCCGAATACCGCCACCAGGCCTTCATCGCCGAGCACGGTTCGTGGAACCGCTCCCGCAAGAGCGGCTACCGGGTGATGCGGGCGAAGGTGGAAGGCGGCAAGGTGGCCGGCTACGGCGTCTTCGCCGAGGGTTTCCTCGACCCGGAGACCGACCGCGCCTGGGGCCGGCCGGTGGACGTGCAGGTGATGCCCGACGGGGCCCTCCTCGTCTCCGACGACCACGCCGACGCCATCTACCGCATCGCCTGGCGCGGGCGCTGACCGAACGAAGCTTGATCCCCGTCAAGCCGGGGACCGGCGCCCGCCTCTAGCCTCGGACGAAAAGCGGAGGAGCGGATACATGTACAGCATGCGGGTCAAGAGCGTCATGGAGCGCAAGAAGCTCCTCGTCGCGCCGCCCGGGACGACGGTCGCGAAGGCGGCGAAGCTCATGGTGAAGAAGAACGTGGGCGCCGTCATGGTGGTCGCCGAGAAGCGCCTCGTGGGCATCTTCACCGAGCGCGACGCGGTCTTCCGCGTGATCGCGGCCGGCCGCGACCCGGAGGCCACGACCATCGGCGAGGTGATGACCCCGGACCCGGTGACGGTCGACCCGAACGAGATCTTCGGCCGGGTCCTGCTCGCCATGCACGAGCAGGGCTTCCGCCACATGCCCGTGGTGGAGAACGGCGAGCCCGTGGGCATCGTCTCCTCCCGCAGCGCCCTCGACCCGGAGATGGAGGAGTTCACCGCCGAGACGCAGCGCCGCCTCAGCCTGCGCTAGCCCCGGGCCGGGCCCGGCGGTCCGGTTGCTGTATCCTCGCGTCCGGCGCGAGCCGCCCCACCCGGGCCCCGCGCCGCGATTCCCACGACGCCCCCAAGAGGACCCATGGCGCTCATCCAGCTCACCGAGGAACAAGTCCGCACCTGGTCGCGGGCGCAGAAGGACCAGTGGTGGTTCGCGAACGTGTTCCGCGGCGACATGCCGCAGCTCACCCTGCGCTCCGGCCTGACCGGCTTCGTGCTGGGCGGCGCGCTCGCCGCCACCGGGCTCTACATCGCCGGCAAGACCGGGATCACCATCGGCGTGGGCCTCACCTCGGTGATCCTCGCATTCGCGATCTTCCGCATCATGCACGGGGCGGGGCTCGCCGCCGACTACACCATCCTCGAGAACAACTGCACGCAGTCCATCGCGACCGCCGCCGGCTACGTGGTGACGCCGCTCACCTCGAGCTTCGCCGCCTACATGCTGGTGACGGAGCGCATCGTCCCGTGGTGGCAGATGGTCGTCTGGATGATCGTGATCTCGGTGATCGGCGTGCTCCTCGCCTTCCCGATGAAGCGCCGCTTCATCAACGACGAGCAGCTGCCCTTCCCCGAGGGTCGCGCCTGCGGCGTGGTGCTGGACGCGCTCTACACGGGGGCGGCCACGGCCGGCATGTTCAAGGCGAAGCTCCTCGGGTGGACGGCGGTCGCGGCCGGCACCTACCAGATGATCGTGAGCGACGGCTGGATGAAGCTCGTCCAGTTCAAGCTGCTGATGATGGACCGCTGGGCCGGCCTCAAGGAGCCGTGGCACTTCTCCGAGCGGCTCGACGCCTACTACTACGCCGCGGCGGCCAAGTCGGGCTGGTGGATCCCGAGCATCCTCGGCACCGACGTGCGCACGCTCGGCCTGCGCCTCACGCTCGACGTCGCCATGCTGGGCGTGGGCGGCCTCATGGGCATCGCCATCGCCACGAGCTGCCTGCTGGGCGCGTTCGTCAACTTCGCGATCCTCGCCCCCATCATGATCAGCGCGGGCGACATCGTGCCGCGCGTCTCCGCCACCGGCGCCGTCATCCCCATCAACCGCGCCGAGATCGTGAACCAGTGGTCGCTGTGGTGGGGCGTCACGATGATGGTCGTGGGCTCCCTCGTGAGCCTCGCCGGCCGCCCGGAGCTCTTCCGCAGCGCCTGGCGCTCGCTCAAGGGCGGCGCGAAGGACAAGGGCACCGACGTGCTCGCGCACATCGAGCTGCCCCTGTGGATGAGCTGGGTGGGCGTGCCGGTCTTCAGCGCCATCGGCGTGTGGATCACGCACGAGTTCTTCGGCGTGCCGTGGCTGCTCGCGCTGGTTTCGCTGCCGCTCATCTTCGTGCTGACGGTGATCTGCACCAACTCGATGGCGCTCACCTCGTGGACGCCCACCGGCGCGCTTTCCAAGATCACGCAGTTCACCATGGGCGCGGTGGACCGCGCCAACCCGGCGAGCAACCTCATCCCGGCGGGGATGACGGCGGAGATCTCCTCCAACGCCGCGAACCTGCTCTCGGACATCAAGCCGGGCTACATGCTGGGGGCGAAGCCCCGCCAGCAGGCCATCGGGCACGTGATCGGCCTCTTCGCCGGGGCGCTCGCCTGCGTGCCGCTCTACTTCCTGCTGTTCCTGCCGGCCGACGCGAACGGCGTGCGCTCGACGGCCACCATCGTCTCGGAGCAGTTCGCCATGCCGGCGGCGCTGCAGTGGAAGGGGGTCGCGGACCTGATCACCAAGGGCCTCACCAGCCTCGCGCCCTCGGCCATCGTCTCGATGGTGGTGGCGGCCGCCTGCGCGGTGGCGATCGAGGTGGCCAAGATCGTCACCAAGGGGCGCTTCCCGCTCTCGGCCGTCTCCATCGGGCTGGGCGTGGTGCTGCCGCCGGAGGCCACCTTCGCCATGTGGGTGGGCGCGATGATCTTCTGGTGGACCAAGCGCCGCAACCCCGTGCCCGGCACCAAGGGCCACGACTTCTGGGTGGAAGGCTGCGAGCCCATCTGCGCCGGCCTCATCTCGGGCGCGGCGCTGGTGGGCATCGGCAACGCGATCGTGAACGTCCTGCTAGGCTGAGGGTTCCGTGAACGCCCTTCTCGACCCCGCGCGCTCGGCCGTCGTGCTGGTGGACTACCAGCAGCGCCTGCTTCCCTCGATCCACCGGGGGCAGGAAGCGATGGCGGAGGCCGCGCGGCTCGCCGACTGCGCCCGGGCGCTGGGCATCCGCGTGATCGGCACCGAGCAGAACCCGCAGGGCCTGGGCCCCAACGCGCCCGAGATCCAGCGCCGCTGCGAGGCCACGCTCGCCAAGATGCACTTCGACGCGTGCGAGGACGGGCTGGCCGACGTGCTGCGCGCGGCCGGGACGGCTGCGCCCACCGACGTGGTCGTGGCCGGCTGCGAGACCCACGTCTGCCTGATGCAGACCGCGCACGGCCTGCAGCGCGCGGGGCTTCGCGTGTGGGTGGCGGCCAACGCCTGCGGAACGCGCTTCCCTGCCGACCACGAGGCAGCACTCGGGCGCCTTCGCCAGTCCGGCATCACGCTCGCGAGCGTGGAGATGCTCGTCTTCGAATGGCTGCGCACCTGCGAGCACGAGCGCTTCCGCGAGGTGCTCGCCGTCCTCAAGGCCCCGAAGGACTGAGCGCGCCTTCAGGCTGCGAGCGGCTCGGCGCGCGCCTGCGCGGCTACCTCCCCCGCGTAGTGGCGGCCGAAGCGGTTGGCGAGGAAGTCCGCGAGCGGCGCGTCCTCCTGCCGCACGAAGCCCGCCTGCGGGAGCCTGCCTTCCCGGTGCAGGTCGACCATGGCGCACACGGCGGCGGCCGTGGTGAGCTGGATCGCGGACAGGTGCCGCCCGCCCACGCGCTTCGCGTGGATCTTGCGCAGGAAGGACTCCTCCACGAGGCGCCCGCCCTTGTGGCCCGTCACCGTCACGAGGACGAGCACGAGGTCCTGCAGCGTCATGGGGATCGCCGCCTCGAAGACCTCCTTCAGCACCTCGCGGTGCCGCCCCAGCCGCAGGTCGCGCACGAGGATCTTCACGATGTCGCGGTGGCCGGGGTAGCGCACCGTCTTGTAGTCGAGGTTCTCGA
>Ga0209476_10000260_pt1 | contig 36088 bp, 35 predicted proteins | sample KloWWTrecipitate_FD_187179 | JGI IMG/M metagenome (GOLD analysis project Ga0209476, IMG submission 187179) | Active sludge microbial communities from Klosterneuburg, Austria, studying microevolution and ecology of nitrifiers - Klosterneuburg... | ecosystem: Engineered > WWTP > Aerobic digester... | reverse complement strand
GCGCTCGCTGCGTCGCTCCCCGAAGGGTGGGGCCACCGTCGCGGTGCAGCTGAAGGGTCGCCCGTGGCTGGCGGTGCTGGGCGACATGATCGAGGGTGTCGTGGTCGCCAACGGCCTGCTGCCGCCGCACGCAGACCGGCTACGAAACGATCTGTGGCAGGCGGTCGGCGCCCAGCCGGCTCAGACACAGCCCACTCGTGCGAATGCCGCGTGACATGGACCTGAAGGTGGAAGCGACGGCTACTGCGGTAGGTACACGTAGAGCACCACGGTCTGTCCCGGCGGCACCGACGCTTTGGCGCTGCTCAGGTCGTCGGTGTCGAACGCGGCGGGGCCCATCACGATCACCACCAGCAGGTCGCCCTCGGGCGTGAAGTAGCCCGTCTCGATGGTGTCAGCGATACCGAGGTCCTGGTTGCCGGCTGTTTGAAGGCCGACATCATTCAGAACTTTCTCGAACGCGTCCGAAGCCTCCTGCGCGGTGAGCGACGTGGTGCGCGTTTGTCCGTAACCCAGCGATTCGGTGAGACCCAGCGCGGCACTGACCGCGGGCAGCGCAACCACGTCACTGAACTCGTCGGGGAAGTCGAGGTTGCTCCACCACACCGGCGCCTCGACGTCCGGGTCCGGGTCACACACGGTGCCGTCATCCGGCAGGGTGAGATCAGCGAGCAGGGCCGCCTCGATGTCGGTCACACAGACGCTCGCCAGCAGTTGGCCGTGGCCCTCGCCAGTGAAGGTGACCATGCGCGCATTCGGGCCGAGTTCAGCGGTCATCTCCTGCGCCCAACGAATTGGTGTGGCCGGGTCGTTGGTGCCGCCGACCACCACGATCGGGCCGGCGCCGTCGTACTTCAACTGGACGACCTCCGTCGGGCCGGTCAGCTCGTCACATTCGTTGCCGTCGACATCTTGGAGGTCTTCGAGCGTGACATCGGCGCCGAAACGCGGTGCCTGCGCCTTGATCTTCGCCAGCAGTGCTGCTGGATCATCGGGTGGGGGAGTGGAGATGCCGCTGGCGCACGAAATGATGCCGATCGATTGGAACAGCGTGTTGAACGTGCCGTCCTCGTTGCGTCCGTTGTAGTTGTCGGCCAGCGCGAACATTGCCGCGGGGTCGCCCGCCTTGGCCGAGGCCAGAGCGGCGGCCAGAACCGGCCAGTCGCTCTTCGAGTACAGAGCCGCTGTCGTGGCCCTGTCCAGCACGCTCTGGTTGCCCTCGCGTCCGTCCTTGGCAACCACCGGGGTTTCGTCGAGTTGAAGACGTAGTGCGTCCCATGCAGCGCCCACGTCCGGCGCGTTGAACGCGCACGCCGTGTCGTCCTGGCACCAGGTCGCCCAGTCGTTGAAGGCGCCTTCGAAGCCGACCAGCTGAGTGAGGTACTGCTCGTCGACCGTGTCGCCATTGGGCTCGTAGGCGCTGTCGAGCACCATTGCCCGCACCCGGTTGGGGAACAGTGTGGCGTAGACGCCACCGAGGTAGGTGCCGTAGGAAATGCCGAGGAATGTCATCTGCTCGTCGCCCAAGCCGGCACGGATTGCGTCCATGTCGCGCGCCGTGTTGGCAGTGGAATAGAACTTCAGCGTGTCGCCATAGTTCGCCTTGCAGCCGTCGACGAAACCCTGATCGGCCTCGTCCAGTAGCGCTTGCTCCTCTGGCGTGTCGGGCGTGTCGTCGAGATAGAGGTGGGCGTCTTGGAACGCATCGTCGACACATTTGATACCGCCGCTGCGGTCGACGCCACGAGGGTCGAAGCCGACGATGTCGAAGTGTGTGAGGCCCAGTTCGCTCTGGATCACACCACCGCTGGCGGCGATGGGGTCGAAGCCCGAGCCTCCTGGCCCACCGGGGTTGAACAGCACTGCACCCTGGCGGTCGTCTGTGGCGGGTGCTCGTACCAGCGCGAGGTCGAGCCTCTCGCCGCTCGGATTGTCGTAGTCGAGCGGAACGGTCAGCGTGGCGCATTCCAGAGTGGGGTCGTCGGCGGCGTCATCTGTGCACGTGCCCCAATCGATGGTGCCAGTTTGCACCGGGTCAGTCGTAGGTGCGTCGGTGGTGCCCGGTGTGGTGTCGCCGGTGGCGATCGTCTCCGGCGTGGAGTCGCTGGTGACCGTCGTTCGTTCTTTGACGGCCACGCCGCTGCCGCTGCTGCAGCTGGCGGCCAGAACCGCCACGGCCGCAACGATGATGACCAGTACCTGACGTCTCGCTCGCATGGCCTCACGGTAGTGGGTGCTCGCCCGGCGGCCACGGCAGGCGAGCGTCGCAGCATCCGGCCGATGTTTGGTCAACCGATGACGCTCAATTAGTCATCGTCTGACTAATATAGTGAACCATGCGTCCAACACCTCGATTCTTCCTCACGTCGATCGCCCTGCTGGGCTTCGTCGGTGCCGCCTGCAGCTCCGACGACGTCAAGCCCTCGGACGCGTCGGCGTCGACGACCGGCGATGTCACCGTCTTCGCGGCAGCGTCGTTGACCGCAGCGTTCACCGAACTCGGCGACGCGTTCATGGTGGAGTACCCAGACGCAAAGGTGACGTTCAACTTCGCCGCGTCGTCCGAACTGGTGACGCAGATCGGAGAGGGTGCCCCGGCCGATGTGTTCGCATCCGCTGACACGAGCAACATGGCCAAGCTGACCGACGCTGGCAACAACGCCAGCGAGCCGGAGGTCTTCGCGACCAACCTGCTGGAGATCATCGTCGGGCCCGGCAACCCGAAGGGGATCACCGGTGTGGCTGACCTGGCCGACGAGAATCTGATCGTGGTCATTTGCTCTCCCGAAGTTCCGTGCGGCAAGTACGCCGCGCAGATCTTCGACACCGCCGCCGTCACCGTCACCCCGAAATCGCTGGAAGAGAATGTGAAGGCAGTGGTCAGCAAGGTGACGCTGGGTGAGGCCGACGCCGGCATCGTCTACCGGACCGATGTCACTGCCGCCGGCGACAAGGCTGCCGGCGTCGAGATTCCCGCCGACATCAACGTGATCGCCCAGTACCCGATCGCAGTCACCAAGGAAGCGGCGAACCCCAAGGGTGCGCAGGCCTTCATCGACTTCGTCAATAGCGGGCAGGGTCAGAAGATTCTGGCCTCGTACGGCTTCCTGGCACCATGAGCCCAAGCCGGCGCCGGGGCAGGCGCGTCAGTCTGCCCGCCCCGGTGCTGGTGCTCGCCGTCGTGGCGGTCGTGTTCTTCGCGCTGCCGCTCATCGGGTTGCTGTGGAGAGCACCGTGGTCAAATGCCTGGAGCTATCTCACCGACGACAACGCGCTCACCGCGTTGCGACTGTCGTTGATCTGTTCGCTGTGGGCGACCTTGCTCTCGGTCGTGTTCGGGGTTCCCCTGGCATGGTTGCTCGCTCGTGTCGAGTTCCGCGGGCGAGCAGCGGTACGGGCATTGTGCACATTGTCGATGGTGCTGCCGCCGGTGGTCGGTGGTGTCGCGTTGTTCTTCGCGTTGGGCCGCCGAGGGCTGGTCGGGCAGTACCTCGACCGATGGTTCGACTTGCGCCTCCCGTTCACCACCGCTGGTGTGGTGGTCGCCCAGACGTTCGTGGCGATGCCGTTCCTGGTGATCACCGTGGAGGCAGCGCTGCGCCAGCTCGACCTTCGCACGGAAGACGCGTCGCGCACGCTCGGTGCGTCGCGTTGGTACACGTTTCGACGGGTGACACTGCCGGCCATCCGCCCTGCGCTCGTGGCCGGCGCTGTGCTCGCGTGGGCCCGCGCCCTCGGTGAATTCGGGGCGACCATCACCTTCGCAGGAAACTTCCCGGGTACCACGCAGACAATGCCGCTGGCTGTGTACCTGGCACTGGAGACCAATCCTGAGGAGGCGATCATGCTGGCGCTGGTGTTGATCGCGATCTCGTTCGCAGTGCTCGTCGGCCTGCGCGACCGCTGGTTCGGTCGCCGCGACCAATCAGCCACGAGGGAGCTCGCATGACGCTCTCGGCTTCGCTTTCGCTGCGGGTGGGCACGCTCGACCTGCAGGCCGACCTCGAGGTGAGGCCGGGTGAGCTACTCGCTCTGCTCGGCCCCAACGGTGCGGGCAAGAGCACATTGCTGCGCTGCCTCGCCGGGCTCGCACCCATCGATGAGGGCCGCATCGTGATCGACGACGACGTGGTCGACCAGCCCGCCTCCGACACATTCGTGGAGCCGGAGCAGCGGCCGATCGGGTTCGTCTTCCAGAACTATCTGCTGTTCGAGAACATGACCGTGTTGGAGAATGTGGCCTACGGGTTGCGTGCGCGCAAGACACCCAAGGCTGCCGCCCGGGTTACGGCGCAACAGTGGCTCGAGCGTGTTGGCCTTGCCGAGTACGCGGACCAGCGGCCGCGTGCGTTGTCCGGTGGCCAGGCGCAGCGAGCGGCGCTCGCACGAGCGCTGGCGACCAATCCCAGGGTCCTGTTGTTGGACGAACCGCTGGCGGCGCTCGATGCCGGCACACGCAGCAGCGTCCGGCGCGACCTGCGTCACCACCTGGAATCGTTCGAGGGCATGCGCATTCTCGTCACTCATGACCCCGTCGATGCATATGCGCTCGCCGACCGGGTCGCGATCCTGGACGCAGGTCGCATCGTGCAAGTCGGCACGTTGGCGGAGGTGACCGCACATCCGCGGTCGCGATACGTCGCCGACCTGGTCGGCGTCAACCTGGTCACCGGTGTCGTGAACGAGGGCGTGCTCACCACTGAGGCTGGCGCCCACGTCGTCATCGCCGACGCGCTGCCCGGGCCGTCGTTCGCGGTGATCCGACCACCGTCGATTTCCCTGGTCCGCGAGCCGTTTGCCGGTTCCAGCGCTCGGAACACGTGGGCAGGAACCATCACCGACGTCGATCGCCTGGGTGACCGCGTCCGCGTCGGCATCGAGGGTCAGCTGCCGCTCACCGCGGAGATCACCGTGGCTGCCCTGGATGCGCTGCAGCTGCGGCCCGGCGACGAGATTCACGCCTCGGTGAAGGCCACCGACATCGAGGTCTACCCGGCATGACGGTCTCTGAGCTGCGACCATGGTGAACGTGGCGCGAACCAACGATCAACTCCTGCTCGGTGAATGGGCGTGTCTCGGCATTCTCTACCCGACACCGACGCATGGATTCGCGATCGCCGCGCGGCTGAAACCGGACGGCGATGTTGGTCGTGTCTGGTCGCTGTCGCGGGCATTGACGTACCGCTCGCTCGACCAGTTGGCTGGGCGCGGCTACCTGCAGCCGGTCGGCCAGGAACCCGGGCTCGCCGGCGGGAATCGCACCATCCTTGCGGCGACCCGCACGGGACGCGCCCAACTTCGCAAGTGGCTGGCCACACCGGTGACCCATCTTCGAGACGTGCGCAGCGAACTACTGCTGAAGCTGATCATCGCCGACATCTGCGCCATCGACATCACCCGCATGCTCGCTGCTCAGCATGCCCACATCGCGGAGATGGTCACCGGACTTGCGCGCAATATCGACGCAGACCCCAGTGACGTGGTCGCTCTGTTGCGAATCGAGTCGGCGACTGCTGTGCAGCGCTTTCTGGAGCGTCTGCCCCCAGCGCGCTGAGGGCGACGTGGTCAGACCGCTCGGCCGAGGAACTTCAGGAACTCGGTCTGCAGGTCGTCGCCTTCGGCGGCCTCCACCTTCGGACCGAACATGCCGGGGCTGCGGAGCATTGCGTCCATCGGCTTGAGGCCCGAGTAGGCACCTTCGACTGCGGCGGCACTGATCTGCTCGTCGCCACCGACTGCGCGGGCGAGATCCCAGGTGTGCACCAGCATGTCGGTGGAGACGAAGCGGCCGATGACCTGCGCCGCCGGCATCGGGCCGAACGGCCCGGCGATGTTGGTGCTGAGGTCGTGGCTGTTGATGGCGTCGAGCAGTGTGGTGCGCGCCGCGTTCCACGTCGCGACGGGCTGCGTCGCGTCGGGAGTGACGGCCTCGGTACCGGTGAGGCCGGCGGTGATGCCGTTCATGTTGGTGGTGATGTGGCTGACGATGTCGGCGGCGGTCCAGCCGTCACACGGTGCTGCATTGCCCCAGCTGTCGGCCGGTGCAGCCTGCACGCGGGCATCGAAGTCGTTGACGAGGGCGGTGAAACGCTGGATCACTTCTTGGCTCATGGGGCCTGACGGTACACGAGTTGCGTCAGGCACCGGCCAGCCGGGTTACGCGCTCGCTGCGGCTCGGGGGAAGACTCGCAGGAAGTTGCCCGAGTTGAACTTGTCGCTCACCGAACGTGGCATCCGCGCCAGGCTTGCCTCGAAGCGGGCGATGGGGTCGCGGCCACCCTCTGTGTGCGGGTAGTCGCTGGAGAACAGGTACAGCTCGTCGTTCGATTGTTCGATGCAGCGGGCAACGTCCTCGAACACGAACGGGGTGAACCCCATCTGCTCGGTGATCTGCTCGGAGGGCTTGCGGGTGAATCGCTTCAGGCCGACATCGACCTTCGAGTACGCCTTGTGGACGTGGTCCAGCTGCACCAACATCTGCGGAACCCAACCGGCGCCGAGTTCCACCGATGCGAGTTTCAGCTGCGGGAAGTCTTCCAACACGCCGTCGAGCACCATCATCGACACGAACGCCTCGATGCCCTGGTGCAGCACAGCGGCGTCGCGTGCGCGCACGTTCTCGCCGCCGCCCATCCAGTCGCGCGTGGCGGCGCGACCGTTGTTGCTCCACGCCGTGCCCAGCTGCAGCGGGTTGCCGCCCACGTGGAACACCACGGGCACCCGTGCCTCTTGCAGCATCGCCCAGATGGGGTAGTAGTCGGTGTGGGTGGGGGAGCGGTCGCCAGCCAGCCGGTGCGGTACCCACATCGCCTCCAACCCGTTCTCGAGCGCCCACGCCACTTCGGCGATCGCCAGCTGCGGGTTCTCCAGTGGAATGGCTGCGACGCCCATCAGCCGCTCGTCGACCGAGCAGAAGTCGGCCATGTGTCGGTTGTGGGCGCGGGCGCCGCCGTAGCGAAGGCGATCCTCGATCTTGCTGCTCGGTGAGAACGGCATGTGCAGGCTGTGGGTGGCGAAGACGAGCTGCTTGACGAAGCCGAGCATGTCGGAAGCGACGACGCGGTCGTGCTTGTCGAACGCCCCGAGCGCTTGGATCTCCTTCACGTCCTGGATCATCCGGTCGCCGAGCGCAACCAGCGACCGCTTGTGGTCCTCGCTGTGCTGCTTGCCGTTACCGATGATGACGGCCACTTCTTCGTCGGTGACGATCGAGCGGCCGTAGCTCACCAGCGGCAACTCGTCGCGCACGTCAGGGTCGGCGTACACCCGCAGGAAGTCGGGCAGCTCCATGATGTGCGTGTCGGCGTCGTACAGCACGCGGTCACCGGCGTAGGTCATCGGATCCTCCTGGTCGGGTCGTCGCTCGTATTGTTCCACGTCGTTGTGGTCGTGCCGCTGGTCGGACCGGCAGTAGCGTGCGACCATGCCCGGGTGGCGGAATTGGCAGACGCGGGGGGCTTAAACCCCCCTTCCCGAGAGGGAGTGTGGGTTCGAACCCCACCCCGGGCACCAGCGTCGGGTTATGGCGCGAGGGTCTGTGTTTCGTCGCAGTGGTGGTTGGGGCTACCGCGTCGATGCCGGCTTCCAGCCCGACACGGGCCAAACGCAGACAGATGCTCAAGCAAGGCTTCGCTACCAAGAAGGAAGCCGAAGTCGCGCTCGCCGAGGCCGTGCGCGACGCTTCCCGAGGCAGCGTTGTGTCCAAGACCTCCGTCAGGGTCGACGAGTTCCTGCACGACTGGCTGGCCAACGAACGTTCCCGGCTGCGGCTCACCACATTGCACAGCTACGAGATGATCGTTGGGCGCATCAATCGGCAACTCGGCCGGCACGCACTGCAGTCGCTCACCCTGATGCAGATCGAGAAGTTCTACTCGAGTCTGCTGGCGACGGGCTCGAACGACGGCAAGCCGCGGGCGCCCAAGACCGTGCGCAATCGGTCCCCCCAAGACACCGAGAAGCCGTGCGCTCGGGGACTCCAAACCCGCCCGGCACGCGAATCGTGACGATGGCGAGACCGACTCCGACCGCAAGGAGAACTCCAAGGGGCGATCTTGTGTCGCGACTCATCACGCAGCCCTTTCCGCCAGGGGATGCAGACTCTCACGCCGGTCACGTCCAACCGGCTGCGCACGATGCATCCTCAAAATCGGCAGCTCTGGCGCGAGCAATCGGCTCGCTTGCGCAGTCTTCTCCTAGAGAAGCATTGCGAACATTCCGAGCGCGTTGACAGCGGCACGCTCGTACAGAGCAATCACCTGCATCGTTGCGTCGATCACCCAGAGCTTGTTGTCCGCGGCCTCATCCGCGCGGTCCCATACCCCTGGATAGCCGAGTGCGTCGGCCGCGAGGGCAGTATCAAAGCGCCTGCCCACCTCGGCTTCGGTCAACCCCGAGAGCCGGGCCGCGATACCTCGGACATCGTCTGCCGACGCGAAGAGCGCAGGGCCGTAACCGAGGTCCTCGGTGACTGCCTCGCCCGCCCAGAAAGGACCGTGGTCAGGAAGGTCAACGTTGAGGATCGCGTTCACTGCGTCCCATGCCTTGTCGACTTCAAGCCCTTCATCGCTCGAGAAGACCGACATCGCGGCTTCGAAGGCATCGCCATCTTCTGAATCATCGCCGAAGTCGAATGAAGCAGCGGCCTCACGAGTCATTGCAGCCATGTACAGATTCATGCTCACGAGTCAAGATGGTACTCGCGGGCATCGAAGCTCCTAGGCCCGCGGCGCTACCTCCTGTTAGCAACGGCCACGCACAGATCAGCAGCTATTCCGGCGATCTGCACGCGCGAGCGGTTCAGCTGAACCGCTCACTTCGGCAGCTCTGCGCTACCAAGCGGTTCAGCTGAACCGCATAGTTCGACAGGTATGGGCCACCTCGACGCGTCGGCGGACGCGTGGGACCGACCTCCGGTTAGAGGCGTGACCCTTCGACTCGTGAGCGACTCGCGAGCGACGCGAGCGGTCGGATGCCGCCTGCCAGGTCGGTGGGGTTGGCCCGGTCGGTGGGTGCCGGGCCGGACACGGTGATCGCGACTGTGTCGGATCTGCGGGTGTTCTTACCGGTTGCTGCGCTTTGTCCTCCGCCGTGAAAGTGTGCGGGGGTGGGAACCAATGCAACGACTTGTGCACCTTCTTAGCGTGACTGAACTTCGCGCCGAACGTTCGAGTGGTGTCCGTGACGACGCAGCCTTCGACGAGTTGTACGCCCGACGCTGGCTTGCGATGGTCCGCTTCGCTTCGTTGACCACTGGATCACAGGCGATTGCTGAGGAGGTCGTTCAAGATGCGTTCGTCCAGCTCTTCCGGAACTGGCCCACCGTCCACAACCCGGAGGCGTGGCTGCGTGTAGCCGTCGTGAGTAACTGCCGAGGGTGGGTCCGCCGCCAGACCGTCGAGCGGCGCCACAGAGTCAGACCCCCAGACACGGAGCTGCCCAACGAGAGCGTGATCATGCGCGATGCCCTGCAACACCTCTCCGATCGCCAACGAGCAGCCATCGTGCTCCGCTTCTATGAGGACCTGCCTGAAGCGGAGATCGCCAGCGTGTTGGGATGCCGACCAGGCACCGTGAAGTCCCTGTTGGCGAGGGCGACAAGAAGACTTCGACAGGAGATGAACCAATGAACACATCTGACGCCGAGATCCGCGACGCACTGTTCACGATCGCCGAGACCATCCACAGCACCCCTCCGCCCGTGCACATCATCACCCGCGCAGCTTCTCGTCCACCTGCCCACCGTCGCAGGGTGCGCTGGCCTGTTCTGCTCGGCGCGATAGGTGCCACGTTGCTGGTCGGCGCTGGAGTGGGCGCCGCCGCCAAGCTGCTATCCGACGACGAAGCACAACTCGTCAATTCCGCCCGCTGTCGGCCTGACCCCAGCGTCGATGAGCTCGTGGCACAAGCGACCGCGACCAACGGTAGCAAAGCCGAGTACTGGTTGATGCACAGCGCTGGAGCGGACGGCCAGCTCCTCATCCTCAAACACGCCAATGGGACCGAAGTGGGATTCGGCAACTGCACGGCCTTGACACTCACGAACTTCCAGATAGCCGGCAGTTCCGACAGTGCGGGAACATACGTCTACGTCTACGGGCAGCTTCCGCCCGCGGCTGCGGCGGCCACCGTGCACTTGAACGACGGTACGAGCATCCTGGTGCAACCAAACGAGCACGGATACTTCCTCACGATTCTCGACAGACCGGCTTCCGCCATGCCTGACGTCATCACCGAGGTTGATTTCGCCGACGCCAGCGGGACCGTGTTCGAGCAAGACACATCTCCTTGATCGCCTCTGGATGGCAACTCCGGATCCGCTCCTGACGTTGACCCGAGCGGAAGCGCAGAATGCCCGGTATGTGCGCTGCGCGCAAGTTCTTCTGCTCGCGCATTATGTGCGCGTGGCGAGCATGACGACCCGGCACCGGCCCTGACGGTCACTGAACTCGATGCTGCTCGAGGAACGCGTCGACCTCGCCGTGCGCCGTCCGCTTGATGTCCCGGTAGTCCCCGACGTCGCCGATGCCGATGTCCGAGTCGAGGTCGAGCTCGGCCAACTCGAGCGAGAACAGCCGGTCCTCGTAGTCGGTGTGACGATGACGAATGAATGCCCGCGCAGCCAATGCGGCGCGTTCGTCGAGAGGCAACTGCTTGGTCCGCCCGACTCGGCCGCTGCCGACCACCGCAGCGCGGTCAACCGCGCCACGCGCGATCTCGTCTGCGATCAACTGATGCTGCGGGGCGAACGCCAACCATCGCAACGCGGCCTCCTCGAACTCGGCGCGATAAGCGGTCTCGGCTCGCTCGCGGTGGCGACTGCTCGCCTCGCGGTGCGTCTCGCGCCTCGCGGCGGTGACAGCCCAAGCCTCGCGTGCTGCCGCAATCGCTTCGATCGGGGCGAGCAGACCCAACTGGCGGCGATGCTGCCAGCGACCCTTCGGGCGGAACAGAACCCAGTAGTCGCCGGCGGCCTTCACCTGCCGCGTGAGGAACGCGTAGCCAGCGGGCAACAGTTCCCAACCGTCCGGCTGGTCGAGATCGCCGAGCTCGGGATGCCACAGCCCGGACTTGGTGTCGTGCACCTCCAGATGCAGCCCTGTCGGATCCTCATCGAACATCACGAGACAATCGCACGTCCCGGACCCAGATTCCAGCACCGACACCAACACCAAGCGCCACTTGCGCCGAGCGCACATACCGGGCACTATGCGCCGGTGGGAACCAACCGTCGCGCCGTGCTGGTCGTAGCGACGGCCATTGCGCTGGGGGCCTGTTCGAGCGACGGCGCGAGCACCACGACCACGTACAACGACGGACCCTCAACGGGTGGGAGTACATCGGCACCGGACATGACGTCTGCGCCATCCTCGGCTCCTCCGTCCAGCCTGCCTGCCATGGTTTCGGCCGCAGTTCCCGACGACCTGGCGTTCTGGCGAAGTCTGTCGATGCGTGCCGATTGGATCTTCTCGACTCCATCCTTCACAGAGATGCTGAAGTATGCCGACGTTGTGGTCGTCGCGAGAGTGGCATCTGTGAGTGAGGCCGAACCGCTAGAAGTCGAGGACTTGGGGACCCAACTGACCAATGTCGATCTCCATCTCGAGGTCGTCGAAGGTTCGTTTCCCTCGGGCGTCAGTGATCCTGTCCTGCGGGTAGAGGCGCCAGGCAGCCTTGGGCCGGACGCCGCAGGTTCTTTCGAAGCCTGGCTGCAGACGTTTGGCTCGCGCCTGCCGACCAACTATGCCGTCCTAGTGTTGAGACAGCGGCCTGACGCCCCGCCCAACGTGTACCAAATCTTGAACGAATGGTCCATCCTGGTGCAGGACACGGACTCAGTCACCACGGCATTCACTGAGGAAGATCGTGTCGTGCCCGTAGCCAGCTACGAGAAGGTCATGGGCACGGTGAAGTCGCTAGACGAGTTGTATCTTCTGCTGCTGGACGCACGGGCGCTTGAAGACGCCGAGGCGTAGGTGCTGTCCCGAACGGCTCGTTGCGATCGCGCCCTAACTGTGGTTATTCCGGTAATCGAGCGGCCGCACTCCGGTTATTCCGGTGATCGGGTCGGTGGGGTCGGCGGCTCCCGCGCCCTATCTGCCGATAGGGCGCTGGACAACGGCGGCCACTTCGGGCAATCTGCTTGCATCGAAGGGCTTAGCGAACGACGGTGCATCAGCGCGAAACGTCGTTCCAGCGCGGCGGTCATCTCGTGTCTTATTCTTGTTCTGGTTGGGTGCTCCTCGACGGGCAACGGCGCTGCGCTGACCGAGCCGACACCTGTCACCACCGACTCATCACCGACGACGCCAACACCGAACGCGACGAGCACGGAGACCATGCCGCCATGCATGTCGTGGCCGAAGCAGTCGCTCCCCACGGCCCAGAACTCCGGCGCGATCACGGCGTTCGACATTCTGATCTTCCCCGAGGGCGTCAATGGCACCGTGACGAATGACCCCACACCTCCTGACTTGCACGCAGCGTTCGTCGCTGCCACTCAGCTCGTGTCTCCACTTCCAGCGCTCCTCGAGCAATCGTGCTGTGAGAGCGGCGTCGGCCTACGAATCAAGTTCGCCAACGGAGAGCACGCCTTCGATGGCCCGTGCGAGATGCCGGAGTCGGTGACGGCCGCAATGCAACTGGTGTATGACGCCTATCTCGCCCAGGCCGCTGGATAGCGCAGAGCTGCCGCTCTGCTCGTCGGTGAGAGTTCTGAGGTCTGTCATCCGAAGGGCTTGTCTGGGAGTGTTCTTCTTGTGATGAATGAGTTGGTCCGTGTGTTGCCCGAGGCTGGTGGGACCGCTGCGAGCTTTGACGACCTGTATCGCCTTCAGTACCTGGCGGTGCTGCGAGTTGTTACGGCGGTGACGGGGGATTCGGAGGCGGCAGCCGAACTGACCCAAGAAGCCTTCATCGCTGCACATCGGAAGTGGAATGCGGTCTCGCAGTTCGACCGACCTGACCTATGGGTTCGGCGCGTAGCTATCAACCGCGCACTTTCGTTTCGCCGGCGCGCTGGCAGGGAGGCGCGGTATTTGGGACGCCTCGCTGCTGGGCGGGAACGGCACGTCGCTCTGCCCGGCACGGATGATGAGTTATGGGCGGCCGTGCGGCGGCTTCCGCGTCAGCAGGCAACTGTCGTCGCTCTCGTCTACGTGGATGACATGACCGTCGAGCAGGCCGCCGACGCAATGGACATTGCGGTGCCCACAGCCAAGACACACCTTCAGCGTGCGCGTCGGACGCTTGCGCTCAGATTGAACGAGGAGACAGACCAATGATGATTGACGACCGAATTCGAAACGCGGCGGGGGAACTGCGACAAGAACTCTCCGGCTCTGTCCCCCCGTTCATCGAAAGCCGACGACCGCGATTGCTGTCAGCAGCGGTCGCGCTCGTTGTGATCGCTACGGCAGGCGGCCTCTGGGCCTCCAGCGTGCGCGATGCACCGCCTGAAGTCGTGCCGCTCGTAGAGCCGGACGCTGCGTCCTCAAGCGAGCCCACCGTTGCCGAATCGACCGTGTCGACCACCACTGCCGAGGCCGCTGTGTCGACCACTCTCGAGAACGCCACCTCACTCGAACGCGTCACGAGGACCGAACTCGACGACTTCGTAGGCAAGTTCTCCATTGACTATCAACCCGCAACGGTCTCTCTAGGATCGACCGGCACCACCTCGTGGACGCTCGAAATGACGGAGTCAAGCTTCTGCGTCAGCTTCACCGGTGCCGCATGCCATTACACCGACGATGGGAGCCCACTTTCCGAGGAGCCGCAGGGGATGGAGACTGCTGGCGGTAGCAGTATTGGCGTTGACGGCAAGGGCATCTGGCGTATGTATTTTATAGTGCCGAGCGGGTTGACGCTGCAGCTCTTCGATGACGTCGGCTCGGCATGCGAAATGCACCAGTTTCCGCTGGAGCCGTACGCCGACGCTGACCTCTGGGCGTGCGAGAACGCAATGCCAGAACCGGCCCTAATAGACCTCGCCGTGATCAAGGGTGACAGGACTCAAGTGGCCACCATCCAACGGCCGCCTGCGTTGAACATGCCGACGAGTGATCCCGTCACAACTACTGGATACCGAGTCGGCGACACCCCCGCCAATGTCGACAACACACTGCCGTGGCTGATCGTGGTCGATCAGACCGGAACGGTTGTCGGCTACGTCAAACGCTTCGAGTACGACTTACCAAGCTTCGACCATGTCGTCCTCGTCTACGACGAACTCGGCGCACGCATCGGCGAGCTAGGCGGCGACTGGCAGTTGCTTGCGCCGCTGGCTACCACCACCACCCTCGACCCCTAAAGGGCCGATGGCTCGGACCAGGAATAGGTCGGTCGGGTCGTTGCTCGTACTGGCGTTACCGGATCGGCTGCGTAGTCGCCACGAGTGACTTCCGCGACCAGCCGCTTGACGCATACCTGCCGATCTGTCACTGGACAACGACCTCCATTTCGGGCAATCTGAGCGTGGGTCCGCACGGCGCTGGTGAAGCAGGGCCGCGATGACCTCGATCGTGAAGCCACACTGGCTGGAGCTTGCGGACCACTGCCGGGCGCTTCGCTCCATCGAAGGAAGTGAGACTCTTGGCCATGCCGCTCAACAACCCGTTCGCCACCCATCCCGAAGTTCCCAGCTTCAATGTGACGAGTACGACGCTCAACGATGGCGACTCCTTCGGGCTCGACCAGATGTCGGGGATCTTCGGCGTTCCGGGTGGCAAGGATCGCTCCCCTCAGCTGAGCTGGTCCGGCGCGCCGGCCGAAACGCAGGGCTACGCCGTCACCATCTACGATCCGGACGCGCCCACCGGCTCGGGATTCTGGCACTGGGCCGTCGCGACGCTGCCCGCCAGCGTGACGGCGTTGCCTGAGGGTGCCGGAGATGCGAATGGCGTCGGTCTGCCGGCAGGGACCATCCAATACAAGAACGACGCTGGGATCGCTTGCTTCCTCGGAGCCGCTCCGCCTCCTGGCCACCCGGCACATCGATACTTCATCAGTGTCTACGCGCTCGACACCGCCGACCTCGGCGTGCCGGCCGACGCGACATCGGCGTTGCTCGGCTTCAACTTGTTCGGGCACACAATCGCGCGCGCCGAGATGATCGCGATGGCCGGCGGCTGACGCGCGTACAAGACAAAGCACCGAACTGCGGATCTGGCGCCTGCCGATCGCTCGGCGTCGGCCCCAAGCGATCAGACGGCCTGGCCGTCGATGTGGGGCGGTGTGTCGGCTGATTGGTGTGCTTCGCCCCAGATGGTGTCCTGAATGCGGATGAACTGCTCGGCGTCCGCCTGGCACTGACTGCAGATGAAGACCTTGCCCGAACGATCGTGGTGACCACGCAACCTCGGCTGCTGACACGCCCCGCAGATCTCAGGTCCAGCCACGACAACAGTCTCGCGCGCGCCGGCTGACATGGTGAGCGCAGAGATCGCGCTTGTGCCAGCTGGCGGCTACCTCATGCCAACTGGCAACCGTCAACATGGCGACGCGGTGTTGAACTCGCCGACTCTTGCTTCCTGCTGGAAGCCCTCGCTCGGCAGGGACTTGGGCTGTTCTCCAATGGTCTTAGGCTGTGCTCATGGCTGTCGGAGCGACGGATCTGGGCTCGCTGATCGAGCGGCATCGCGCGGAGATCGTCGCGCTGGTGCACCGGTATCGAGGTCGTTCGATCGCCGTGTTCGGATCAGTGGCGCGGGGCGAGGCGACGTCGGCGAGTGATGTCGATTTCTTGGTCGAGTTCGAGCCGGCGAAATACGCCACGATGCCGTCGCGTTGTGAGTCGATCTGACGTCCATCGGGTTGCCGACATGTTGATGGCGGCCGAGAAGATTACATCGATCGTGCTGCTTGGCACGTGGCACTACCGTACCGTCAACGGTACTGCTGAGGTCAGCGTTAGGTGGCAAAACAGTACCGGTCGTGGTACGCTCCTGACATGACGCGGGCTGACCTCTCCACTGCTGTCGAAGCAGTAACGACTGGCGTCGACACGCGCAAGGCAGACGCGGTGGTGTTCACGGACGAGATGCGTCAGCGCTTCGCCGACATGGCCCGCGACCTCATGGCCCCCCAGATCGAGGCGGCGCTCAAGCCCATCCGGGACGAGATCGTTGCCGCAGCGATGGCGTCGCTCGAGACCGAAGCGATTCGCCAGATGACCCAGGCGGTGACCCGCGACATGATCGAACGCGCAGGTCTCATCGAGGTCGCTGACCGCGCCGGCTACCGCGCAGCGCTCTACGCCATCGCGGCCGACCACCTGGGCTACGTCACCACCGAAATGGCCGACGTCGTTGGCGTTCCGGCGGTAGAGCTCCGCAAGATCGCCGCCAGGGGTGGCCTCACCAACGTGGCTCGAGGGCTGTATCGAGTCGATGGCATCGACGGGGGCGACCGCGCGCCGTACGCCGAAGCCGTCTACCGCGTCGGCGAGCACGCACACTTACACGCTGAGTCGGTGCTCGCCTTCCACCATCTGGCACTCGTCAATCCCACGAGGATCAAGGTCGCAACGACCCGGCGTGTTCGCCGGGACCTCCCTGACCACATTCAGCTTGTCCATGCCGTGGTCGACCCCGGCGACCTCACCGAGTACGACGGTGTGCCTTCTGCGACCGTCGAACGTGCCATCCGTGACTCGATCGGTGCCGTGATGTCCGACCGGCTCTTCGAAGCAACTCGACGCGCTGGCGATGAGGGGCTCATCCGACGTCGGCAGATCGACCGGCTCCTCGCCGAGATCGCAGCAGCATGAGTGCTCCCCCGAATGAGAAGGAACTGCGCAAGCGCATCGACGCAGCGGCTGCGCGCCGTTCGGTCGCCCCTGGTCGCCTGCACTACACGGTCGCCTCCACGATCGCTCTTCAGATGGTCCCTCCCGGCGCGGCTAAAGGTGGGGGCGGCGTTCGGCAACGCGTCGACGAGCGGGCGGCCCGGCTCACCAACGACCTCGACTTCGCGCGACCTTCCGCGATGTCCCTGAACGACTTCGTCGATGCCTTCGCCGATCGACTCGAAGCGGGGTGGGCCGACTTCACCGGCATCGTCAAAGCAGGACGAAAGGCGACCCCGGAGGCCGTGCCGGACGAGTACGTGATGGACCCGTTCCGGATCGCCCTCCGCTATCGAGGCAAGAGCTATTACTCGGTGACGTTCGAACTCGGGCACTCCGAGATCGGTAGCGGCGACCGGCCTGTCGAACGCCTGGGAACTGACATCGCGGAGATATTCGCCGAGGTCGGCCTGCCCGAGCCCATGCCTGTGCCCGTGATCACCGCTGAGGATCAGATCGTGCAGAAGATCCACGCCTGCACGTGTCCGACCGCCGATGGCCGGCCGAACGAGCGCGCCCACGACCTCGTCGACATTCAGATCCTCGCTGCAGTCGAAGATCTCGATTACGCAGTCATCGCCGATCTTGGGGCTCGCCTGTTCGCGTACCGTCGACGTCATGAATGGCCGCCGGATCTGATCGTGCATGAGGGTTGGGAGTCGCTCTATGCCCAGGCTCGCGCTGACCTCGTCGACTCCACGGTGCTCGACGACGTGAACGACGCCGCTGATTTCGTCCGCCAGATCATCGGTCGGGCGGCCGGTACTCAACGAACATCGTGACGATCGCAGCCCGCTAGGGGGCTGCTCGCAGGCCCTGAATTCCGGCCGCCAGCGCGTGCACATGGTGTGCACAGAATGTGCACAGGACTCGCGGCTACTGCGGGCAACGGGACGGACGTCCAGAGATGGTGCGGACTGAAGTCCCAGCTCAGGGCACACTCGGCGGACTGTACGGCACCGTAGAGACGCAATGGAGCAATCTTAAACCCCCCTTCTCGAAAGGGAGTGTGGGTTCGAACTCCACCCCGGGCACCAGCGTCGGGTCGCGTCCGCGACGGACATGCTGTATAGATTTGCTGTATGTCAGCAACACGGACGCAGGTCTACCTCACCGACGAGCAGCGCAGAAAGATCGACCAATTGGCCGACTCCGAGGGCGTTCCAATGGCCGTGATCATCCGCCGGGCTCTCGACGAGTACTTGACCGACGACGCCGATGCCACCACCGCTCTCACGGCCACGTTTGGCGCCTCACCGGCCGCGACAGCGCCCTCGCGCGACGAGTGGCAGCGTGGCTGATCTCCTCGTCGACACCGACATCTTCATCGACCACCTCCGAGGCGCAACTGCGCTCGTACCCGGTCGCCACCGGCTCCACTACTCGGTGGTCACCCGCGCAGAACTCTTCGCCGGCAACACCGCAACGAACCTCTCCATTCAACTGCTCGCGCCCTTCAGAGAAGTTGGCGTCGACCGAGCCGTGGCCGAGCGCGCCGGTCGGATCGCGCGAGAGTTCGGAGTCCGACTTCCCGATGCCCTCGTCGCCGCAACCGCGATTGAACACGGTCTCGGTCTGTTCACGAGGAACCGCAAGCACTTCGAATCGATCCGGGGATTACGGCATCGTTCGCTCTGACGGCGCCCCGACCAGGCAGTTCGATGTCGACGAGAGCAGGGCGGGGTCATGATCTCGCCCGGCGGCAACCGTGGTTGTCGCCGCGACAACCACGGTTGTCGATTCGTGAACGCGAAGACCCGCCGATGCGCCCAGAGCGGCGGATCTGCACGCAGTCATGGTTTCATGCAACCGTTGGAGTCGCCCCTTGGAGCTGGGTTGTCGTAGCCGCCGGCCGGGACGAGAAAGAAACCATCGGGGTGACAGCCACTGAGGTCGCGCTTGCCCAGCGGCGTCGGCAATTGAACAACCGTGGTCCTGGTCGCTAACGCCGTGGGGCACGTGGCACCCTCATCACCGGCGTACAAGACGACGAATCGCAGTGTCACGACGGCGGGATTGTCGTCCACTTCGACGCGGTCGAACCCGAGCGAACAGCCGGGATCGTTGAGGTAGTAGTCCACGGTAACGCTGGTGCCGTCGACAGCGACGGCTTGCCAGTCCACGAGGGTGCAGTCTCCTCGTTGCGGGTTCTGCGATGGCGACGGCACGACACAGGAGCGATCAGACGTCGTAGTCACAGCGCCGATCGTTGAGGATGCGGGCTCAAGCGCCGGAGTTGAGCTTTCAGCGGGGCCGAACTGACGTCTGAAACACAACCGGCGCACGATGCCATCGCCGCAGTTGCCACGAATACCAGCCGTATTGCGTTGGTCAGCACCCGAGCAGGATGCCCGATAGGGCGTGGCCGCGCAAGCGGTTCTTGGTGTTGGCGACGGTGCTGGAATCACGTTCGAGGACGTGAGAATGTCTGGTGATGGTCGATGAAGATCCGACACTGCTGCATCTGGAGGTGTACGACACCAAGTCCGGCCTGTGGCATCCCGACCTCGGCGACCTCGTTCAGCCGGACGGTTGGGAGTTGCTGCCCTCTGGCGACGCGTTCCTCACGCGACAGGTGAAGGCTGCCGGTCACTACTGGGTGCTGTTCCGCCCGAAGGGTCGCGGGCAGCATCGCCGGCAGTTGGGTCTGCTCGCCCCGATCGAAGCGATTGCAGCAGCACGTGAATCGGCGGCCGTCACCGCCGCGAGGCGCGAGACGCACCGCGAGTCGAGCAGTCGTCAACGCGAGCGAGCCGAGACCGCCTATCGCGCCGAGTTCGAAGAGGCCGTGTTGCGATGGTTGGCGTTCGCCCCGCAGCATCAGGCGATCGCGGACGAGATCGCTCGTGGCGCGGTTGACCGTGCGGCGGTGGTCGGCAGTGGCCGGGTCGGGCGGACCAAGCAGTTGACGCTCGTCGAACGTGCTGCGTTGGCCGCACGGGCGTTCATTCGTCATCGTCACACCGACTACGAGGACCGGCTGTTCTCGCTCGAGTTGAGCAAGCTCGACCTCGACTCAGACGTCGGTATCGACGATGTAGGGGACTACCGGGAGATCAAGCGCACGGCGCACGGCGAGGTCGATGCGTTCCTCGAGCAACATCGATTTCAGTGACTGTCAGGGCCGCTGCCGGATCGACCTTCTCGTCACCCGCCCAAAATGCGCGAGCAGAAGTACTTGCCAATCGACAACGGAGGTTGTCGCGGCGACAACCACGGTTGCCGCCGGGCGAGATCATGACCCCGCCCTGCTCAAGTGTGCGGTTCAGCTGAACCGACCGTGGTGGTGCCGAACTGTAGATAGGCCGCTGGATATCGGGCCCCAACTCGGGCATTAGGGTCGGTTCATGTCGATCCAGCCGCAGGTGACGCGGCGACTGGTCGTCGCGACGGTGTGGGCGACCGTCCTGATCGCAGCGAACCCGTTTATTGTTCGACTGGCGTATCAGGACTGGAACAGTCTGATGGTGGTTCTCGGGATCGCCCCGGTGGTCCCACTGCTCGCTTTCGCGGGGTTCACGCTTTGGCAGGAGCGGCATGGCAGCCGCCCCTTGACGTTCGCCGTGCGACAGCTGTCGACGGTGCTCTTCCTGATGTCCACCTGGGTGCTGGGTCCGGCCTTGCTCGGATACTTCGTGCTCTTGCTCGGACTCGTCGTGTTGCCGACGAGCGCCGCCTTGCTCGCATGTGCGTGGGTTCAACCTCGCCCGCAGCACAAGGCACTCACAGAGCTCCTTGGCATCGCAGCGGTTCCCCTGGTCGTATGGTTCGCCGGGCGAGCCGATGAGTACCTTTCGGAGGCACTCATCTCCGGAGCTGCACTCGTCGCCATCGTCGCCGTGATGTTCTCGATGCGGCGGATCGGGAATCGACGCGAGGGCATCGTCGCCGCGTAACTCTCGAAGTGAGCGGTTCAGCTGAACCGCTCGAGAGCACCGAGCTGCCGATGGGTCAGCCGTGACATTTCGTCACAGTTCCAAGTGACGCGGTGATTGCTAATGGACGCCCTCAAGTGGGCAGGGAGACTTGTGGACTGCCATTAGGTTTGCCTAACATACGTGTATGTCTGCAGCATTCCTCATCACCCTTCGTGAGGGCCTGGAGATCTCCATCGTTCTCGCCATCCTCCTCGGCTATCTCGTCAAGTCGGGCCGTTCCGACCGCATGGGTTCCGTGTGGGTGGGTGCCGGCACTGCCGTCGCCGTCTGCCTCATCACCGGTCTGCTGTTCCACGCAATTGTGGGCGAGTTCGAGGGGAAAGCCGAGCAGGCCATTGAGGGCTCGCTGGCGCTGGCCGCGGCCCTGGTGCTCACTTGGATGATCCTGTGGATGCGCAAGAACGCACGCAACATGAGCGGCGACCTTCGTTCGAAGGTCGATGGCGCCGCCTCGGCGCGTGCGATCATGCTCATCGCCTTCGTCGCCGTTGCCCGCGAGGGCTTCGAGACCGTGTTGTTCCTACTCGGCGCTGAGACAGGCAACGCCTCGGGCGCTCAGGTCATCGTCGGTGGCCTGCTGGGTCTCGCCGTGTCGGCCCTCGTCGGTGTGCTCGTGTACCGGTTCGGCAAGAACATCGACCTGCGCGTCTTCTTCCGCATCACCGGCGTGTTGCTCATCGTCTTCGCCGCTGGCCTGGTCGGCAAGGCATTTCACGAGTTCCGCGAGTTGCTCGAGCTCGAGGGCGGGTGGCTGTTCCAGCCGGCATGGACCATCACTTCTGGCCCGCTCGCCACCGGCACCTTCTACGACTTCCTCAGTGGGCTGTTCGGCTGGTCGTCCGACCCCGAACGCATCCGCGTTCTCGCCTATGTCGGCTACCTGGTCCCGGTGCTGTGGTTGTTCCTACGTCCCGACAGCCCGAAAACCCGGATCACCCCAGACAGCACTGCTCGCGTGGCATCCGGCGTCACCGGCAGCTGACCGACTGCCGGGATGCTGACCAGCACCACGTCGCCGGTCCACGAGGTGACGCTGCCGGACCCATCCATGTCCGGTAGCCCAAGATCCAACAGCACCAGGTCCGGGCGAGTCGCAGCCACTGCGGTCAACGCGCCCCGCCCTGTCTGCTCCCAACGGGCGTCGTAGACACTGCTCTCGAGGGCGCGCAGCAAGCTCGACCCGATGCGTTCGTCATCCTCGACGATCAAGATTCGCTCACCGGGCACGACCCAACGGTACGGCAGCCCGACCAACGATCGCAGCGACCGAGACCAGTTCTGGCAGTCCGCTCACCTTCAGTCATCCACCCGCTGGTTTACCGAGCGTTGAACGACACACCCGTCGGCGTTGACCCGCGGTTCCTTACCTTGAGGCCACCACCCGAGAAACGAGAGATCATGACGACCACCAACACGGCCACCGTCGAGCGACGCCAGATGGGCACGATGATGAGCAAGGTCCCAGAAGTGACCCTGTTCTTCTGGATCATCAAGGTGTTGGCCACCACTGTCGGCGAGACCGCAGCCGACTTCTTGTCCGACACCCTCAACCTCGGGCTCACCAACACGACCTACATCATGGGCGCTTGCCTCGCTGCGGTGTTGGTGTTCCAGTTCCGGGCACGCAAGTACGTGCCGGGCATCTACTGGTTGGCCGTCGTACTGATCAGCATCGTCGGCACCCTCATCACCGACAACTTGGTCGACAACCTCGGCGTCAGTCTCGTGGTCAGCACGTCCATCTTCGCCGTCGCACTCGCCGTCACCTTCACCGCCTGGTATGCCAGCGAGGGCACGCTTTCGATCCACTCGATCCGTACCCCGAAGCGCGAAGCGTTCTACTGGCTCGCGATTCTGTTCACCTTCGCCCTCGGCACCGCGGCCGGTGACCTCATCGCCGAGCACCTCAACCTCGGCTACTGGAAGTCCGCCCTTCTGTTCGCCGGCAGCATCGGGATCGCCGCGCTGGCGCACTTCAAGTTCGGCATGAACGCAATCCTCTCGTTCTGGCTCGCCTACATCCTCACCCGCCCACTGGGCGCCTCGATCGGCGATTACCTCTCACAGGCCCGAGCCGATGGCGGCCTCGGGTTGGGCACCGTCGGCACCAGTGCGATCTTCCTCGCCACCATCCTCGGAGTCGTCATCTACCTGGCGAAGACCAAGAAGGACCAGCCAGCCCTAGGGTGACCCGGTGAACCAGCGCATTCTGGTCGTGGAAGACGACGAGCCGATCGGCCAGACCGTCACCACGTCATTGCAGTCGCACGGATACCTCGTCCAATGGTGCACGGACGGGGCATCCGCGACTGCAGCCGTCGAAGCAGCGGTGCCGGATCTGGTGCTGCTCGACGCCGGGCTTCCCGACGTCGATGGCTTCACTTTTTGCCGGTGGCTTCGCGAACAGCATCGTGACCTGCCGATCGTGCTCGTCACCGCACGAGACGCCGAGATCGACATCGTCGTCGGTCTCGACGCCGGTGCCAATGACTACGTCACGAAGCCGTTCTCGACGAACGTGCTCCTCGCCCGAGTTCGCGCACACCTCCGCGCCACAGCGGCGAGCCCCGACGACGCCGTCGAGGTGGGCGCGTTGCGGGTCAATCCGGCCGCCTACGTCGCGACCGTCGACGGTGAGCCGGTCGACCTGCGCCGGCGCGAGTTCGAACTGCTCGCCCTGCTGTGCCGCGAAGCGGGTCGGGTCGTCACCCGCGAACGGCTCCTCTCCGAAGTGTGGGACCTCCACTGGGAAACATCGACCAAGACCCTCGACATGCACGTCATGGCACTGCGCCGCAAACTCGGCGACGCGATCGAGATCGCCACCGTTCGCGGGGTCGGTTACCGGCTGGTGGCCCCTTGAGGCGTCGCATCACCGAAGCCATCGTCGGTGTCTCCGCGCTGATCCTGCTCGTGCTCGGCATACCACTGGCCCTCGCGGTCCACCAGTCGATCCTCGACTCGGAAGTCGTCGAGGTCCAGGCCACCGCTGCACGAACCCTCACCGAGATCGACGTGCCCCTCGATCCGAAAAAGCTCGCCGCTGTCAGCAGTGAACCCGACGCCCCGCCACCGTTCAGTGTCTACGACGTCACGGGCACCCTCCGCTTCGGCGATGGCCCACCCGAGGCGGATGCCGCAGTCCGCCGAGCGCTCGCCGGCAACCCGGCTTCCACCACCGACACCGAGATCGTCGTCGCCACTCCGATCACCGACGACCGCAGCGAACGAATCGTCGGAGCACTCCGCCTGACCGAATCCCTCGCCGATGCCAACCACCGATCCCGCATTGCCTGGCTCGAAATGGCGGCGACCGCGCTCGCCGCGTTGGCACTCGGGTGGCTCATCGCCAAGCGTCTCGCCCGGCGACTTTCCCAACCCGTCACCGACCTCGCCGACGCCGCAATCCGTCTCGGCGACGGTGGCGCAATCGCCCGACCGACAGTGCCCTCCGGTGTCATCGAGATCGACACCCTGGCGAGTGCGCTCGCCGACAGCTCCGAGCGCATCAACGACGCGCTCGCCCGCGAGCGACGGTTCAGCGCCGACGTCTCGCACCAACTCCGCACTCCACTGACCGGCATGCGCCTCCGCCTCGAAACAGCGCGCACCGAACACGACCCGCATGCCATCGAACTGGCGCTCGACGACCTGCAACGGCTCGAACAGACCGTCGATCACCTGCTGGCGTTCGCCCGCGACGCCATCCCTGCCGCCTCCGCCGTGCGACTCGACAACGCAGCGAGGGAGGCGGTGGAACGATGGCGACCTCGGGTCGCTGCCCCGGGCCGAACCATCACGATCGTCGCCTCCGAGCCTGTGACCGCTCGCGGCTCGGGTGGCTCCATCGAACAGATCCTCGACGTGCTCGTCGACAACGCGCTCCACCACGGCCAGGGTGCGATCACGGTCACGGCGCGTCGACTCGCCGGAGGTGGTGCCATCGACGTCACCGACGACGGCACCGTCCTCCCCGTTGACGACCGCGAACGGATCTTCCAACGCGGCCACGGCGACCGACACGGCATCGGACTCGCTCTCGCCCGCTCGATCGCGGAGGCCGAAGGTGGACGCCTCATCCTCACCCGCGCGGAGCCCACGACCTTCTCGCTCATCCTGCTCGAACCCGATGAGAACCACGACCCATGATCGTTCGCTGGTTGATCATCGCTGTGGTGCTCGTGGCTCTCTCGTGGATCGTGATGATCGACGCCTGGCCCGCAGAACGAAGGATCCTCGAACGCCTCGCGCCGGCAACAGCAACATCGCTGCTACACGACAAGGACATCTGAATGGACAACAGCATCTTCCGCTGGATCAACCGACTCACAAACCGCACCGGTTGGGCACACGGATTCTTCACCAGCTACGCCAAGTACGGCATCGTGCTCTTCGCTGTGCTGCTCGTCGCCGCCTACCTCGACGGGCGCCAACACGACGACCTCCGCGCCGTCGCCGGCAGCGTGTGGGCCGCCGGCGCTGCGCTCGCCGCACTCGGCATCGGACAACTGATCGGCGGTGCCATCGGTCGCGCCCGTCCCTACGACGCCATGACCGGCGTCCACCTCCTCGTCGACAAGACCACCGACTTCTCGTTCCCCAGCGACCACGCAACCGCTGCCGGAGCCGTCGCAGTCGGGCTCCTCCTGACCAATCGGCGATTGGGGATCGTGGCCGCAGTTCTCGCCATTGTGATGGCCTTCACCCGCGTGTACGTCGGCGCCCACTACCCCGGTGATGTCATCGCCGGCCTCGCACTCGGCGGCGCCGTTGCCGCCGCCGGCATGGTCCTCGTCGTACCGCTGCTGGCTCGCCTCGCCGAGCGCCTGAGTCGAACCCGATTCCGGGTTCTCCTTCTCGCGCATCCAGCGTAGGCAACCCGGCCAGGGCTCACGCTGGCGGCGCGTTTCCAGCGGAGCAACATTGTGGTGCGTCGGGAGTTTGACGACGTCGCACGCTCTGCTTGCGACACGCCTCGCCGCCCCTCTAGCCATCGCCGTCGATGCGAGTGGGCACTCGCACCCCGGGGTAGGAGTACTCACTCGCATTGGCTCGCGGCGTTCGGTCATACTGCGGCATGGCCGAACGTACCAACATCATCCTGGTCATCGTCGATCAGTGGCGAGCTGATTCCTTCGGGATCGCCGGCCATCGCATCGTCGAGACGCCGAACATCGACAACTTGTTCGCCGGTGGCACGGTGTTCGACCGCGCCTACGCCGCAGTGCCCAGCTGCATCGCCGCGCGGGCATCGATCATGACCGGACTTCACCAGGCCCACCACGGACGCGTCGGCTACTTCGATGGTGCGCCATGGGACTACGAACACACCCTGGCCGGCTTGCTCACCGATGCGGGCTATCAGACGCACTGCATCGGGAAGATGCACGTGTCACCACCTCGCAAGCGACTCGGTTTCGAAAGCATCGAACTGCACGATGGTTACCTCGCCACCACCAGGACCCAACAGGTCGACCAGGCGGTCTATGACGACTATCTCCCGTGGCTCCGCGAGCGCACGGGCGCGCCCGAGGCTGACATCATCGATGCGGGCATCGGGTGCAACGGGTACACCGTTCGGCCGTGGCCGTACGCCGATCTCACCCACCCGAGTGCCTGGACCGTCACGCGGGCGATCGACTTCCTGCGATGGCGGGATCCGACGCACCCGTTCTTCCTGAACCTCTCGTTCCACCGCCCACATCCACCTCTCGACGCTCCCCAGTGGACGCTCGATCTCTACCGCGACGTCGAAGTGCCCGAGCCGGTGATCGGCGACTGGGTCGACCCCGAAAGCCCGATCAGCCTGTACAGCCAACCGTCGAGCCCGATACCCGAGTCGCAGCGCCAGATCGAGCGAGCCATCCGCGGCTACTGGGCTCAACTTTCGTTCATCGACAACCAACTCAATCGCCTGGTCCACGCCTTGCAGGAGGCCCGGCTGTTCAACTCGACCGCGATCGTTCTCGTCGGTGATCACGGTGAGATGCTCTATGACCACCGGTCGGTCGGCAAGATGGTCGGGAACGAAGCATCGACGAGAGTTCCGTTCATGCTGCGACTTCCGAGGTCGGCAGGCGGCACGACTCGACGTCGTGTGGCAGCCCCGGTTGAACTGCGCGATGTGCTGCCGACGCTGTGTGCAATCGGCGGCGTCGAGGTTCCCGAGACGATCGACGGCGCGAGTGTGTTGTCACTGGCGAACGGCGGTGATGAATGGCGCACGTTCGTACATGGTGAACACGCGGGCACGGTCGTCATCGACAACCATTGGCTCACCGACGGGCACACGAAGTACCTCCGCCACACGTTCACCGGTCGCGAGTTGCTCTTCGACATCGATGTCGATCCCAACGAGGAACATGACCGGGCGTCCGAACGACCCGAGGACGTTGCGGGCTGGAGGCAACGACTCATCGACGAACTCGAAGGTCGGCCGGAAGGTTTCGTCGTCGATGGAGCGCTCATCAGTGCGCCGCTGAGCACGGCGATCGTGCCAGGTGTCCTCCACGATGACGACGAGATCCAGGCCGGCCAGAAGATGATGGCCGATGTCATCCGTTCTCGCCAGCACAGCGAACCCTGACCGGGTCGGAGAGCGGCCCGAACCGCGTGCCATAGTGACGGGATGATCGAACTGGTACTGACCATCATCGGGCGCGACCGAGCGGGCGTCGTTGCGTCACTCGCTGACGTGGTTCGTTTCCACGACGGCAACTGGAAGCGCAGCGAGTTGGCCGAGATCGCGGGAACGTTCGCGGGCGTGGTGGTGGTGGAGGTCGGCGACGACCACGTCGACGAACTGCTCGCCAACCTGCTGGTTCTGCGTCATCAGGGTCTGCACGTCACGGCCCAACAGATCGAGGAGCCCACCGTTGCGCCCGACGCCGATGAGGTGCGCCTACGACTCACCGGCGATGACCGACCGGGTGTGATCCATGAGATCTCGACAGCGATCAGCGATCATGGAATCAGCATCTCGCGACTGAGTACGGTCACCGACTTTTCGGGCGAGAACGGTGGGCGGCAGTTCCACATCACCGTCCAGCTGACCGTACCGATCGTGACCGGCATTGATGCCGTGCTCGATTCGATCGGGGAACTCGCCGCCACCTTGGGCATTGCGCTGCACGTGGAAGACCTGACGGGCGACGACGCCCCGTAGACGCCGGTCGCCGATCAGGTGGCAGAACGACCGAGCTTCCAGTACCCGCGCGCCGTGACGCTGGCGCGGTCGCGCCCGCGCTCGTCGAACAGATACCGGCGAAGACGCTGTACCACGGCGGCTTCACCTGCGATCCAGACGGCATCGGGCAACCGGTCGAGGCTCTCGACCGCCGCTGCGAACGAACTGCCAGGTGCAGCGCCCACAACAGCGTCGTGCCATGTGATCGTCGCGCCGGGGTGATCGGGCAGGTCGAAGCGAGCGCCGGGGTCGGTGATCTCGACGTGCACATTGACCGTGCAGGCAGGTTCGATCGACTCGAGTAGCTGGGAGATCGCCGGGATCGCCGACTCGTCGCCTGCGAGTAGGAACGAGCGAGCGGCCGGGTCGAGCGTCGCGCTTCGCCCTGGTCCGGAGATGGCTACCTCGTCGCCCTCGGTGGCCCGTCGGGCCCAGTCGGTCGCAGCCCCGTGGTCGTGGAGAACGACGTCGAGGGTGAGCTCAAGTCGATCGCCGTCGAACGAACGCGGTGTGAACGTCCGGATGGGGGCTCGTTCGCCACTCGGGAGTTCGAACTCGTTGCCGGTCCAGATCGGCAACTCGATGGCGTCCGCGCCGTTCGTCGGCAGCAGCAGGCGAACGCTCGACGCCGGCGATTCGATGGCGAACCCGGCGAGTTCGTCACCGCCGACCACGATGCGCACCATGTGTTGACTCAGCGGGCGCTTCGCTCGCACCTTCACCCGGCGAAACGATGGCGGCTCCCTGCGAATGCGTCGGGCGCTGGTGTCGGAGTCATCTGAAGTCACAGGCTCCATGGTGGCATCGATGGGTGCCGCAGTCGGCAGGGAGTCAGGAAGATCGGCGCGGCCAGGCCCAGAACAGTCCCAGTCCAGGTGTCGTCGCGGTCAATGCTGTCTCGAAACCCGCTGCTCGGAGGTGATCGGTCAGGCCGTCGGAAGTACACGGACGTTGTGGCCCGAAAACCTCTCCGGGTCGTTCGTGGAACTCGCCGACGATCATCTCGAAGTCGCTGAGGGATTCACTCGTGCCCAGGATCTCCCACTCGGAACCTTCACAGTCCAACTTCACGCAGAGGTGTCCAGGCTCGTCGTCGGCGAAGTGCTCCCTGGCCTTGGTGAGCAGCGTCTCGAGGGTCACAACGGGCACCGCTCCGGCATCTGTGGGTCTGGCGACCGCTATGCGATGACTGCCGGTGTTGAGGCTGCCATCGAGATATTCGCCCGGCGTCATCGCGACTGCAGCGCGCGATGGGTCGGCCACGGCAGCAAATATCAGATCGACCTGGCCCTGCCGGATTTCTTCGCGCATGTTCATGAACGCCAGCACACGGTTCTCGGCCATGGCCTCGACTGCAACCACATGCTGTGCTCCGCGGTCGACGGCGGCGAGCGTGAACGCGCCGATGTGGGCGCCTATGTCGATGACGACGGTGTTGGGCGCGAACTGTTGCGGAAGGCGGTATTCGTTCTTGCCGTGCACCCACTCGACGATGGAGGCATCGAGGGTACCCGGCCGCACCAGGAACTCACGTGAGTCGCTGGTGATGGACTCGTCGTTCACGTCGCGACGCTACAGCGAAGCGACCTGGAGGTCGTCGACTGGTCGATGACCGCGGAGCCAACGCTCGCTGTCGGGGAATCTCGGGTGTTCGATCCGTACCGTTCACCCCTGGTGTCGGCGACCGACGATATGGCAGGCAACCCTCACTCTCTTGTAGACGGTTGCGATCCGTACGAAGGACGCTGGGCTTCGATGACGCTGTGATGTCCTTGAGACGATCGTGGCCACTGGGCAGTCACCCCAACCCGACACAGAAGCCACCCTCCGTGATGGCCAAGCTCGAGGTTCATCGACCAACCCGCTGATTACTGACGTGATGATTGAAAATAACGTTCCACTCTGGGTATGGACCTTTGGAGATTGTGGGCACTCCCGGCGCTACCGGTCGCAGCTCGAAGGGCTGCAACGGATGGCGTCACGTTGCCAGTTCTCAACGTGTCGACTGGCGCGACAAGCCTGGATCTCCGTTGCTTTCGACCATGCTCGCGACCCCTGTACAGCCCATGTGGGCGGTACCAGAGCTGGGGGTTGCGAGAGAGACGTTGGACTCGCGCCCGACGAATTGCGTGTGTCAACCGCTAAAAGTGATGGGTCCAACACTGAAGGTGTGGAGGAGGATAGAAGCTTTACCATTGCTGTAACTTCGGGAAAAAGTTTCTGAAATAGTCGACATAGATATTGTTTCTTCCAGCGGGTGCGGCTTAAGCTAGCCTTGTGGTAGTCCATACCACGGAGAGTAGGCGGTCCGTCACACCTTCCCTTCAGGCGAGCACTACAGCCGAAGGTTTGACAAGCTTCTACCCGCTCTCCACATGGCGCGGAGGCGAACAATGTCAAACTTCTTTGGAACCGGTGTGAGGTCGCGCAGGGAACGCAGCTCACGACGAGCCGCTAGGGGCTCGGTGGCCCTCAGTCTCTTGATGAGCATCTCTTTCATGGTCACGCCGTTCACGTTTGCCGACGGTCCAGATCAGGGATCGACCACCGATGGTGCGGTCCAAGAGGTAGTACCCGTCGAGGAGGCAGCGCCCGTCGAGGAGGCAGCGCCCGTCGAGGTTCCTGCCCCACCGACGAGCGACGCCGCGATACCGCCAACGAGCGACACACAGCTGACGCCGGACCAGCCTGCAACGGAGGTCTCGCCGCAGTTCGAGGCCCAGTCCGACGCGAGCTCCCAGGGCTCTGGTTCGAATGCGCCCGAGGTCACGGTCGTCAAGACCCTGGTCGCTGTTGGTCCGTTCTCGCCCGGCCAGCAATTCACCTACAGGATCCAGTACAGCTGCTCGTCGTTGGAGACTGCGTGCCCCAACGCCACGCTCACCGACACCATCCCGTCGGAACTGTCCTTCGTGACCAACACCTCCACTGGTGACCCGTCGAACATCACATACACGCCTGGCACGCAGCAACTGAAGGTTGTCTTTCTGTCGCCGGTCGACTCCGCCAACCCACCCACCCCGGGCCTGACCGCCGGCGCCACTGGTCAGCTGTTGGTCACCGTGACGTTTCCGGCCAACACGGTCGACGGAACGACTGCAACAAACTGCTCGACCATCACCGCCGACGGGGCCACTCCCGCAAAGTCGTGCGTCAGCGCGATGTCACTGACCACACCCTCTTACGGTGTGAGCCTCAAAAAGAGCTACACCCAGCCCTCCACTGGAACCACTCCGACATCGGGTGTCCAGGGAACCGGCGCCGCCACCACGCTCGACCTGTCCACGACAATCGGCGGCAACCAGTCGGCCAGCAGCGTGACCGTTGTTGACCCCGACCCGAACCTCACCACCAACAACAATCCGTTCGACTCGTTCAATCTCACCGGATTCGTCAGTCCGCTGTCGCTGCCCGCGGGCGTCCAGGCGCAGATCCAAGTCAAGTCCACCGGTGGCTATTCGACAGTCGGCACGTACACCACCGGCAACACGGTCACCCTTCCCGGATCGAGCGGTATTGCAGCCATCGACGTCACAGGTGTCAAAGTCATCTACACCCGCACCGACGCTGCGCCCATCGCAGCCGGCACCACCTTGACTGTCAAGGCCAGCGTGCAACTGCGCGACAAGACCCGCTCGTCTGATTCGGTCACTGACGTCCAGCCAGGCACTGTGCACAACCAGGCCGCAGTGACTGCCACCTACCCAGGGGCACCCGACCAGCCCGCAACCGCCATCGCCGACTACACGGTGATCGCCCAGTCGCCGAAGACCACGGCCACGAAGGTCATCACGCCCACGTCGGCCCAGCAGAACAGCGGCGCTGACATCACGATGCGGCTGGACGGCAAGAACAGCGGAAACCTGCCTGCCACCAGCATGACCGTGACGGATCCTGACCCGTCGACCGGGGCGACCCCATTCACCACGTTCACGTTCAAGAGCTTCAAGGCTCTGGCGCTGCCGGTCGGTGTGACGGCGAAGGTGGAGGTTCTCGTCAGCGGCACATGGACGACAGTTGGCAGTGGTTATACCAATACACAGATTCCCACTCTTGGCAGCATCGCCGCGGCGTCCGTCGAGGGCGTCCGGTACACCTACACCGGAAGCATCGAACCAGGCGTCACCATCAGCAACTCGTTCGTGACCACGCTCAAGGGCACAGCTGCGGCCGCCATCCTGAAGAACGTCAACTGCATAACGGTGCAACTGGATACGAAATTCGGCGGTGGTGCGCGCTTCGACCAGGCGTGCGCAGACTTCGAAGTGACGGCGATCTCGAAGTCGGTGAAGTCGTCGAAGTCCTTCTCCCTACCGAAATCGGCAACAGCACAGACCGACGCAACCACCGTCGTCACCCTGGTTGGAACCAACACCTCCAACGTGAACGTCGACAACTTCATGGTCGTCGATCCCGGCATCGATTCGGGCCCCACGTTCAACAGTTTCGAATTCGTCAGTTTCGGCCCGATCACCGCCCCCACCGGCACGACCTGGACGGTCAAGGTCTACAACGGGACGACGTGGAAGTCGCTGACCACCGGCAGCCCGTACGCTGCGAACTCCACCCCGTCTCTCGCTGGCAGCGGTGTCACTGCCGAGCAGGTCCAAGGCGTCGAGTACACCTTGGCTGGCGGCGAGATGCCGGCTTTCACCGGCAGCTTCAGCACCACCAACACACTGAAGCTGCTCGATGCCCACCGAGGCGATGGCAAAGCCATCGACTCCGGAGAGGTGTACAACTGTCTCACTGTCAGCTCGACCGGTGCTGAGAGCTCCACCGCGTGTGACACGTTCACCATCGACAAGATCGACGCAGGTGCCGGTGTCGGTGCAAGCAAGAACATCGTGGCGCCGTCGCTCATCGAGAAGACCGGTGCCACCACCAACGTCACGCTCAACGGTCGCAACGACTCGAACACCCCCATCACCAGCATCCAGATCGAGGACAAGGACGGCTATGGTCCGCCACCCGCTGGCAAATTCTTCGACAAGTTCACCTTCAACGGGTTCGGCACGACCACTCGGCCCACGGGCACCACGTCGCTGACGATCCAGTACCTCAAGGCTGACCTCACCAGCTGGGTGACAGTCGGCACCTATTTGGGAACAGGCGACGTGTCCGCCACCTTGCCCTCCGGCGTGAACAATGGAGATGTATTCGGCGTGCGCTACACCTGGACTGGAACCTTCGCTCCGAAGGCGGCTGTCCAGGCGACGTTCAGTGCGAAGCTCAAGGACACCACCGCTGCTGCCGTGGACAGTCCGGTCAAGAACTGCATGCAGCAGATCTACGACGGCGAGTACATCGCACCCGTGACAACTGTCGTCTGTGACACCATCACCATCACGCCACAGACCCATGTCGTGGATCAGTCGAAGACCTTCGCCCCCTCCTCCGGTGCCCTGGACATGACTCCGGCCACGAGGACCACGGCCACGCTCACCGTTACGAACAAGAGCAACGTCGGCATCGACTCGATCGTCGTCACCGATCCGAGCACCGCCACATCGCCGAGCGGCACGACGTCGCCGTTCGACCAGTTCAACCTTGCGGGCTTCGGGCCGATCTCGATTCCTGGCAACGTGCAGGTCAAGATCGAGGCGTACGACAGCGGATGGAAGACCGTCGGTAGCTACCTCACCAGCGAACCCGTCACAATTCCCGGCGGCATCGTCACGACGAATGTCACCGCGGTCCGCTTCACCTACACCGCTACGACCGGAACCATCGCAAAGGATGCTTCGATGAAGGTGGGGCTGCAGCTGGAGCTGCGCACCACGGTGAGAGGCTCCAACCCTCAAAAAGCGGTCGACACAACAATTGTCAAGAACTGCTTCGAGACCAGCGCCACGGCGGGAACCTTCACCTTCACCGGTAATCCCTGTGCCAACTACACACCAGCGGTGCAGTCGCCCGGCGTCTCTGCAGGTAAGACGTGGATTTCAGCTTCAGGAGTGCGAGACGATCTGCCCTCCAGCGTGATCACGATCAAGGGCCGGAACTCGGGCAACGTGCCTGTCAACTCGATGATCCTCCAGGATCCGGCGATCGTGGAAACGCCGATCGCACTGGCCACCAATGCCTTCGACGCCTTCAATGTCACCGGCTTCTCCGCACTCGTGTTCCCTGCCGGCGCCGATCGGGTGCAGATCGATGTGTTGACCGGCGACGGAAATTGGCACGACGGGGCACCGGCAGCCACGCTGCCGTCCACCGCGCCGGTCAATGGGGTCGCCCTCGACGCCATCGTCGGAATTCGAGCAACATTCACCAACTCCACCGGCGCCAAGCTGCCGGTGGAGACGGACGCGGCCAAGACAGGCAATGTGGGCGTCAACGTCACGCTGCGCCCCACCCTGCGCAGTACAGGCTCACAGATCGTGGTTCCGCCCGCTGGCAGCGTCATGGTCGACAACCAGTCCAGCGCCATCGTGGTCGTCAACGGCGCATCGAGTAATCCAGCTGTCGCCGACGCCAAATACACGATCACTTCCGGCACGGTCAAGGTTGCTCCGGTGAAGAAGCTGTACCCAATAGGTTCATCGACTGATGTGAACCCGAACCAGTCCCTCATCTATCAGTTGCAGATCAAGAACACTGGCAATCGCAACCTGGTCGCTCCGGTCGTGCTCGACACGTTCGACCCGCTACTGCTCGGGTACGACGCGAGCCAGGCGTATCCGTCGGGCAGCTATCAGTTCGTTGCAAACTCGTCGTCGCTGACGGGTCTCGGGCTTGCCGTCGACACAGCAGTGCCTGGCCAGGTGAAGTTCACGTTCGCATCGGGTGACTATTTGGCGCCCGGGCAAACCGCGTACATCCTCGTCGTGTTGACGACCAAGCCTGGTCTGGCAGCCGGCACGGTTGTGACCAACACATACGGCATCACGTACGACGTCACCGTCAACGGGCCAGTCTCATGCACCTCGGGTTCCAGCGTGGTCGTGGGTAGTACGACGTACTGCACGGACTCGGCAGCGGTCAAGATCATCAAGGCCGAGAGCATGGCCTCGATCAAGAAGATCAAGGGCGACGACGTTCCCTTCACGAACATCGCGAACCCGGGTGCCGTTTGCCCGAACGTGAGCGGCTTCACCTACTACCCGTGTATCGCGCACACCCACGTCGGCGGAATCTTCAACTACGAGTTGCAGATCACCGACTCCGGAAACGTTGCGATCGACAAGGCTCGAGCCATCGACGTGTTGCCGCACGTGGGTGACACCGGTGTGATCCTCACCGGTCAGTCGAGGGGCACCCAATGGACACCGACCTTCATCAGCCCGGTGACGGTAAGTGGCCTACCGGCGGGGGCCTCGTACACGCTGTACTACTCCGCCAGCTATACCCCGAACATCGCCTCGCTGTCCAACAGCGGCGGCGCCTGGGGTGGCGACTGGTCGACCAGTGACTTGGGTGCCAACACCAAGTCGATCGGCATCGACGTAACAACTGCTGCGGGCACGCCGATTCCTCCGGCAGGCTCGTTCACCCTGAGCTGGCAGATGAAAGCCCCACCGGTGGCACCGTTCGTGGGTGCTATCGCATGGAACAGCTTCGCATTCACGGGTCAACCCACAGGTGGGTCCAGCTGGCTCCTTGCTGCTGAACCGCGCAAGGTCGGCATCGATCTTGCCAACCCGAGCGTTCAGGTGCAGAAGTCGACAACGCCGATCGGCAATGACGGAACGTTCTCATTCACGCTGACGCCCGTTAACCCTGCTGTCGGCGGTGGCACCGAATTGGTGACGACCTCCAACGGCAGTGGCACGACAACCCCGTGGACGAACCTGACCCCGGGTGGCACCTACACGCTGACCGAGTCCGGTAGCGCTGGCGATGCTGCTTCCTATGCGGCTGGTGTTTTGTCCTGCAAGAACGGCGATGTCGACGTTCCGGTGACAACGATCGTCGGCGGGGTGCAGTTCGTTGCGCCCGCCAATGGGGTCATCGTATGCTCGGTGACCAACACCAAGCGGTCGACAATCTCGGTCAAGAAGACGACTGTTGGTGGCGACGGAACATTCGACTTCACGCTGACCGGTACGGGGGGCTCGTCCGTTCCTGTGATCACAGATGACGGTGCTGGTTCGTTCACCTGGGGTCCGAAGGGTC
>Ga0209476_10000259_pt1 | contig 36111 bp, 30 predicted proteins | sample KloWWTrecipitate_FD_187179 | JGI IMG/M metagenome (GOLD analysis project Ga0209476, IMG submission 187179) | Active sludge microbial communities from Klosterneuburg, Austria, studying microevolution and ecology of nitrifiers - Klosterneuburg... | ecosystem: Engineered > WWTP > Aerobic digester... | reverse complement strand
GGCGCGCGATTTGGGCGCAGAGTTTGTGATTGCCGTAGATATCAGCAGCAAGGCCAATGGCGTGACCGATTCCGCCAGCTTGCTGGGCAATGTCAATCAGAGCATCACCATCATGGGCCAGAAATTGGGTGCGCTGGAATTGGCGCGTGCCGACGTGGTGATCCGGCCCAGGGTCAACGACATCGGTGCTGTCGATTTCGCACAAAAAAATCGCGCCATCCTGGAAGGCGAACGTGCCGCCCAAGCCATGCTGCCGCAAATCAAGGCCAAGCTTGCGCAACTGCAAGCCCAGCGCCAGGCGCAAGCACAGCAAGCAGCCAACACCAAAGCCGCACAAGCCCGCGAAGCCGAGCGTACCGCCCGTTGCGCGCAGCAAACCGGCTGGCTGGACAAGCTGCGACGCGATGCCGATTGCCGGGCCGATTAACGCCCAGCCACGCCCACCCCATGGCGATACACCAATTGGCCACCCAGCCAGCCGGTGGCCAGGAGCACCAGCAAGCCCACACCACTGAGCAGAAGCGCCAGCACATTGGGCGCGACGAGTTGTTGATGCTCGATCCGCAAAAACAAGCTGCCGGCATACAAACACCAACTGCCGAGTGCAAAGCTCATATGCACATTTGCGGTGCGTTCGGCAGGATGCCCAGTCGGCAGCTTCAACAATTCAACAAACCCTGCCACCGCTGCCAGCAATCCCGACACACAGCCAATGGCGATTAACACCGCTGCCAACAGATGCAATCGTGCGGGCCACACCAGCAATGCCAGCCCATCCGCGCCACTGGCCAATGACCAGCACGCGATCGGAAAATGCACCAAGGCGGGATGCGCGGGGTGTTTCATTGCATGGCCACCGCCGCAATCAGCAGCAATGCACCAGTGACGGCAAAACTTGCATGGGTGAGCACCACGCGCTTGAGTGCAACGCGCTTGCCATAGTGGATCGAGGCCAGATAGAACCCAAAACACGCGGTCACCAAAAACACGCACAGGGCCACCACCGGCAGCGTGCCGATATGCTCCGCGGTCAAGATCGCCGCCCCCAACAAGAGCAAGCCGCTGGCCCCTAACAATGCATGCAACAGCGACACCACCCACGGTGCCAATTTCCCGCGCAATACAAACGAGGCCAAAACCAGACCGCCACAGGCGGCTACCAAAAACACGATCAAGGCATACAGCAACATACAAATTCTCCGTGTGGCCTGGGGGTTTGAAGTGCATCAGGAATGCGTGGCGGGGAGCTGCGCCACCCGCACCATCACCGCTTCGGTGATGCGCGCACAGCGCTCGCCCATAAATGCAAACGCATCCGCTGCGCTGCTGTTGATGCGCGCTTGCAGCGCCGCACGCAATTGCCGACGTGCACGATGCAGACGGGTTTTCACGGTCTCTTCGCGAATCCCCAATGCCGTGGCGGTTTCCTCCACCGAACAGCCCTCCACATCGCGCAACAAATAGACCAGGCGAAATGTCTCCGGCAGTGCATCCACCGCGTGTTCCAGCAACTGCCGCAGTTGCCCGCGTGCTGCCGCATCCGCCGGATCATCGGCCAATGCATGGCCGGGAAAGGCGATGACCTGTGCCGATGTCGCCGAGGCCTGTTCCAGTTGTTCGATGTCCACGGTCTCGCGCCTCCGACGCAGGCGGCCATAAGCTTCATTGAGGGCGATGCGGGTCAGCCACGTGGCCAGCGAGGATTCACCGCGAAAACTGGCGATTTTTTCGTAAGCATGCACATAGGCTTCCTGCACCACATCTTCGGCTTCACTCTCATCGCGTATCACCCCGCGCACCACCCGGAACATGCGTTGGTTGCAGCGCTGGGTGATCGTGCGAAACGCTTCGCGTTGGCCGGCCTGCACGCAGGCCACCAAGGCGGCATCGGCCATGTCGGCATAGTTGGGGGCAGTGGTATTGGCTGGTATCGGCATATGTCCTCTCCCAAAATCATGCGGACGCTGACAACGCTTCGAGAATATCGCTGCGATACGGATCGTGCGCACACTCCCCCAGCAAACGTCGGGTCACCATCGCCGTGCCATGGGTATGCACGCCGCGTGTGGTCATGCAGCCGTGGCTGGCCCGGATCACCACCGCCACCCCGCGTGCTTGCAATGCATGCTGCAAGGTGTCGGCGATTTCGGCGGTCAAACGTTCCTGGATCTGCAAGCGCCGCGCATATGCATCCACCAACCGCGCCAGTTTGGAAATACCCACCACGTTTTCACCCGGCAGATAGGCCACATGCGCCACGCCTTGAATCGCGGCCATATGGTGCTCGCATACCGACTGCACCGGGATATCGCGCAGCAGAATCAAATCGTCATAGCCGGAGCGTTCAAACCGCCGGCCCAGAATCCTGACCGGGTCACGCCGATAACCACCGAACCACTCTTCATACGCCCGCACCACCCGTGCCGGGGTGTCCTGCAACCCAACACGCGCGGGGTCATCCCCTGCCCAACGGATCAACGTGCGCACCGCCGCTTCGGCCTCAAGGCGACTGGGGCGCAGATCATCACGGGGTACTTCCCGGGTGATGCTCTCGGTGGGTGTGGCGGCAAGATCAAGCATGGCGGCCCTTCTCGTTGGTCTTGCCATGGCAGATGCAGTGGCGCGAAAAAGGTTCCGGCAAATTTCAATGTCCGGATTTGCAACCTTTTCACGCGTTTTGCATCTGCCGTGTAAGAAGCTACCCACACCGTCGGCCAGAAGGGAATTGCAATGGGCAACGCCACTTCCGTAACAGGTCCTGATTTCAGTCTCGGGATTGCACGCTCTGAAATTCCCGCGCATGGCGTCCTGGCTGGCCATGTGCAGGGTACGGCAGTCTTGCTGGCCATGGTTGCTGGCCAGATACATGCGGTTTCCGGCAGTTGTACCCATTACGGCGCACCGCTTGGCGAAGGATTGCGCGTGGGCGATGACATCCGCTGCCCCTGGCATCACGCCTGTTTTAGCCTGCGCACCGGTCAGGCGATGCATGCGCCTGCGTTTTCACCACTGCAATGCTGGGCGGTGGACAGCATTGACGAAATGATTTTTGTGCGCGGCACTGCTGACCCCGCCCACACACCAGCGCCGGCAGCCATCGCCACTCCGCAGAAAATTGTCATCGCAGGTGGCGGCGCAGCAGGGTTTGCCTGTGCGCAACGCCTGCGCGAACGTGGCTATACCGGCAGCCTGACCCTACTCAGTGCCGACACCTCGCCACCCGTGGACCGGCCCAATCTCTCCAAAGATTATCTGGCTGGCAGTGCGCCAGAAGAGTGGATCCCGTTGCAGCCTGCTGAGTTTTATCACGAGCAACGCATCGAGCTTCACCTTGATTGCGAAATTACCCAACTGGATTGCGCCGCCCATCAAGTCAGCACGCGCACTGGAATGACCTTTGATTACGATGCACTGCTGCTGGCGACCGGCGCCGAACCGAATCGACTGCCCGGTTTCGATTTCCCGAATGCATTTACCCTGCGCACGCTGGACGATAGCCGCAAACTGATTGCAAGCCTTGATGAAGCCAAAGCCGTGGCCATCATCGGCGCCGGCTTCATTGGCCTGGAAGCCGCCGGCGCGCTCCGCAGCCGAGGCCTTGATGTGCATGTGATCACCCCCGAAGCATTACCACTTGCACGCATCGTGGGTGATGTTTTGGCTACCGACCTACTCAAGCGACACCGCAGGCAAGGCGTGGTATTCCATTTGGATTGCAAACCGTACCACTTCGATGGCCAGACTCTGACGCTGAGCAATGCCGACACGCTTGTCGTCGATGCCGTCCTGATTGGCGTGGGAGTAAAACCACGCACCGCATTGGCTGCCAGCAGCGGGCTCATTGTCGATAACGGCATTCGCGTGGATGCGCAGTTACGCAGCTCTGTGCCCGATGTGTATGTCGCAGGCGATGTCGCCAGCTATCCGCATGCCGGAACACACGTCCGCGTCGAACATTGGGTGCATGCCCAGCGGCAAGGCCAATGCGTTGCCGACAACATGCTGGGGGATGCCCGTACGTTCGATGTACCGCCATTTTTCTGGACGCACCATTACGGCATCGACCTGCGTTACGTGGGCCACGGGCGTGGTTGGAATCGCGTCGAGATAGACGGTGATCCGGCAACCGATGATTGCCTTGCCCGCTATTTCAAAGATGCCGTGCTGGTGGCCGCCGCCAGTATCGGGCGCGACCGCGAACTGTTGGAGATCGAAGCCCGGCTTGCGACCAGCGAGTGATCGCAATGAGCAAGAGCCTCAACCATCGCACTGCAGTTGACAACAAAACGGCCCGCTTGCGCGGGCCGTTTTGAGCTTGCTGCGTGTGAGGCAATCAGCTGACGCTGACTGCACTCCATGCCGCGGCCACCGCGTTGTACTCGGCCGAACCATTGCCGTACAACTGCGCCGCCGCGCTCAAGGTCGCGCTGCGTGCACCGGCATAGTTGGTGGTGGAGGTCATGTAGGCGGTCAGTGCCAGATACCAGATCTTGCTGGCCTTGTCGCGACCGATACCTACCAGCGACGTGTTGCCATTGCACACCAACTTGGCGGGGGTCAGGTTGGCCCACGTGCCGGCACCAAAACCGCTGGGTACCACCGCGCCCTCCGCCAACAGGTAGTAGAAGTGGTTGGCCACGCCCGAGCTGTAGTGCACATCCAGCGAACCCACCGAGGACGAATAGCAATCGGCCGACGCCCTGTCCAAGCTGGGCTTGAACATCCAGCGAATCGCCTGCTTCATGTCGGCATTATTCGGGAACAGCTTTTCGCCCATCACGTAGTCGCCTGGATCCACGGCATTGTTGGCGTAGTACTCCACCATGGTGCCGAAGATGTCGGAGGTGGCTTCATTCAAGCCGCCTGACTCACCGCTGTACACCAGTGCTGCCGAACGGCTGGTGACACCGTGCGACATTTCATGACCGGCTACATCGATGGCAACCAATGGATAGATGGTGGCGCCGTTATCGCCATCACCGAAGGTCATGCAGTAGCAACCATCGCTCCAGAAAGCATTCTGGTAGTTGCGGCCGTAATGCACGCGGGTGATGGCACCCGTGCCCGCGCCATCGATACCGTGGCGGTTATGCACGTTCAAGTAGTAATCCCACGTTGTCGCAATGCCGTACTGCGCATCCGCACCCACGGTCTGCGAGTTGGTGACCAGGTTGTTGCCCCACGTATTGCTGCTGGCGGTAAACACCGTGCCCATGCCGACGGTCTTCATCGCCATGTTGTGGGTCGCGCCGTTACCGCGGGTGGTATCCACCATGCTGTAGCTGCTGCCACACAGGGAGGTGTTCAGCGTCACGTTGCCTTCGGTCAGTGTCTTGCCAATGCCCACGGCCGCGGTGCAGCTGCCACCACCACCACCCGGACCCGGCTTGGCGGTATTGACGCCGTCCCATTGATCCAGAATCTTGCCGCTGCGGGCGTCGACGAAATAATGCATTTCGGTCGGGGTTTGGTCGGCCTTGATGCCGTTGAAGACCACTTCGTGCGCCAACACCGGCGTGGTGTTGCGGGCATACACCACGGTGCGTGCCGTTGGTGCTCCGAAGAACTGGGTGCCAAAGTGCGCACCGGCTTCGACGATGGCCTGATCACGGCTGACCTGGGCACGCAACGACGGACGCTGTGCACTGGTCAAGGTCTGGCTGACGCTGGACAGCTTGCCATTGCGCGAATGCACCACGAAATCACCGCCGATCACCGGCAGGCCATTCCAGGTCCGGTTGTAACGCACGTGTTCGGTGCCTTTGGCATCGACCATCGCGTCTTTGGCCACCAACACATCGGCCGGTGCACGACGCAGCAAGTTGGCGTTGCCACCAATCAGCAGATCAGCGCGGGCAATGGCCGCAGACTTGAGGGATACCGCTGCATCCGCCGGCGCCGCAGCAACGGCCAGGGTGGACGCAATGGCGAGAAACAACAAACTGGCTTGTACTTTCATGGCGCGTTCTCCGTTGTAAACAGTTCCGACCGTTGCCGTGCCGGGGATGGGTCAACACTTCAGCGGGTGGCAGCACGCCCGCCTGGTAACGCTTGCATCCGGATCGGAGCCGGCGTCAGCAAAATTGCATCTTCAAAATACGCCACCCGCAATTGCAGGCCGCGCGGCGAATAGCCAATGAACACCGCCTCAAATCCAGGTACGATGGCCTGGTTATAGGCATGCGCGATCTTGGCGTTTTCGATTTCCAACAAGATTCCCAAACCTTCGGCCTGCGTCAACGATTGGTTATACGTCTGCAGCACCTGTTTGCAGGCCTGATAAAACGCCAGCTCCTGATGGTGCCCACGCAAGGCCTTGGCAAAAAACTGGCGGTAGTAATACATCGGTTGACGCAAGCGCGGCAGCACTTTGACTATCGCCGTGCCCACCCCGCACAACTGGCCGGCATCATCGCGTGCAATGCACACGACTTGCTCGGTACGCGCATTCGCGACGGCTTCGTCGCCAATTGCATTGTGCTGTTTCCAGAACGCAACGATTTCCTGCGCCAATTCCGGCGTTACCTGCTTCCAGACCGGATGAAACGTCGCCTTCACTTGGCAGCGTCCTTCGCAGCTTCCTTGGGCGCCAAGGTTTCCACCAACTTCAAGTACTCACCGAACGCCAACTTGCCATCGGCATTGGCATCGAAGCGGGCCAGTGGCGGCGCAGTCTTGCCGGCATTTTTGATCAGCACCAGATTGCCGTATTCACCGGCGTCGATGGCGCCATCGTGATTGGTATCCAGCGTGGCAAATTGGCGACGCAATTGCGCCTGCAGTTGCGCAGCGGCCTGCGCCTGCTGCCAGCCGGCACGAAACTCCGGCAGCGACAATTGGCCGTCGGCATTCTTGTCCCACTGCCTGAAGGTTTCGGCCGCCATGTCTTTGGCTGCCGATGCAGCTGGCGCAGCGGCCGTGGCTGGCTTGCGGGTCTGCGCTTGCGCGCCCTGGGTCATCAGCATGCCCAACACCAGGGCGGCCAGTGAACGTGAATGCATCATGCGATTGCAGCCTCCACCGGGATGTCGGATTCAAATGTAATCAAGTCACGAATTTCCGCGGTGCGCAGGCCGATCATCATCGGGTGCTTCACATTCGGCAGGAAACTGATATCGAAGATTTCGGTAATGTCGCCTTCGAAGCGAATCCAGTTCATCACGTCGCCATTGGTCAGCGAAATGATCTGCACGCCACACCACGGATCGGCATCACGCTTCTTCAATTCTTCGTCAAGCTGCAAGCCTTCGAAGCGCTGATTACGCGGTTTGGAGAGCCCCACCGCGGCGACATTGCCAATCATCGACAAACCGCGTGCAAAGCCCGGCACGAAGGCGTGCGGCACAAATGCCTTTTTGTCGAAATCCACCCACCCCAAATAACCGGTGCCGGCATTGAGCAGCCACAGCTTGCCGTTATGCCAACGCGGCGAATGCGGCATCGACAGGCCCTCGCACACGATTTCATCGGTGTCGATGTCGATCACCACGCCACCGTCATGCCGGCGGTCGCGCCAGCCGTCGACACTGTCACTCTTGCACACGGCAGTGACGTATTTGGGTTCGCCATCGACCATCGCAAGACCGTTCAAATGGCAGCGGTCTTCCGGCGCCAGCTTGCTGATGAATTTCGGCTTCCAGATCGCCTTGAAGCTGTGGGTCTGGCTCAGTTCTGACAAGCAGGAATATTTGGTGTTGACGAACACCACCTTGCCATTCTTGCGGATACCCAATTCGTGGATGTCCAGATCGCCGATGGTCTGCGCGTTGCGTGGCACATAACACTTGTCGAACTGGCCATGGATGACCTCGTTCGGCCGCAGCACGTTTTCAAACCGCCACAGCTGATACAGGCCACCCAGATAGATGCGCTGGGCATTGCCTACCACGCCCATTGCGCGTTCGAAAATGCGTTCGAAAAACGACACCCGGCCTTGCTGATCGCTGCCGACCAGATAGATGCGCCCGGTTTGGTAGGAGGTGATGGCCAGTGACAAGCGATGTTGGCCCAACCAGCCGGCCAGCCCGCGCGAGCAGCCTTTTTCAACCTTGAGTTGGGTCAGATCACGCGGTGCTTGTGCCGGCTTGGCGGCATCGGCAGAAGTTCTGGCTTCGGTGGTTGCTGGCGTTGCCGGAACCTCCGTTGTCAGAGCATCCAGCCCGGTGTCCAGCTCAGGGGTGTCCTGATTTGACTGGATCGAGGACTGATCAGGTACTGCATTCGGATTGTTTTCGTTGGCCACGTGTTATCCAGACTACAAATTACGAATTCCGGGCCCGACGGCATGCCGGGCCCGGGATCAAGCGATTACCAGGAGAAGCGCACGCTGGCCTGGCCACCCACAAAACTCTTGTAGGCGCCGCCATCGGCCCAGTTGGCACCGATGTTGAAGCCAAAGCCCCCTTTCTGCACACCCAGGCCCAATTCCGCCATGGCACTGGTGCCGCGGGTGTCGGTATTGCCGTAGAAGTTGCCCACGGTGTAGGTGCTCTTGCCGTTGATATCGCGCACCGCGTTGAGCGAGCCATACGGTGTCCAGCGCACATCACCTACCTGGAAGGTCTTGTTCATTTCCAAGCCCAGGCGCGCGCGGGTGAAGGTGCCGCCGTGCGATTCGAAGTTGACGCGCTCACCAAAGAAGTTCTTCAGATCTTCCACATGGGTGCGGGTGTACTGCACCTGCGGCACCAGGTTGAAGGTTCCCACGTTCCACTCGTAGCCCGCTTCCAGGCTCCATGCGGTAGTGTTGGAACGGCTGGTCAGCAAGCCAGCTGCCGACAGCGAACGGATATCTGCACCCATCTTGCGGGCATTGAAGTCGACGTAGAAGCTGCCCGGCACGTACCAGGTGGCATAACCACCCACGGTTGCACCGTTCAAGCGGTTCTCACCCACGCCGCCATCGGCCAGACGCTGGCGGCTGTCCGCATTGCCCAACACCAAGCCGGCATGGAAGTTCTCGAACAGATTGGCATTGATGCCGAATTCACGGCCCCAGCTGGACTGGCTGTAGTTGAAGTGCCCACCCTGACCAAAGTTGCCGGCCAGATGATCAGGCTGCATGTCGCCTTGATCGGTATAGCCGCGAATGAAGGCGCTCAATACCTTGCCGGCATCGCCGTAGGGATTCACCCCCAAACGCTGACGGAAGGTGCCCATCTGCGTGTTCATCACGCCGGCAGCACCCGCAGCAGCCGAAGCGGCCAAGGCACCGGTATCGTTCAAACCGTTGACATCGATATTGACCGAGAACTTGTCGGGTGTGGCGTTGGTGGCATCCAGCTGGCTGCTCACGGTGAGGCCAACATCAAGGAAGTTGGCCGCGTAGTTGTAGCCAATCATCTGCCCGGCGACGAAGTTGCCTGCTGCCGAGGTGCCACTGACGGTGGCAAATACCGACGAAGCATGCGCCGTCAACGGCATGCCGGTGAACAGGACATTGACTTTCTGCGCCGCCGTGGTGGCCATGTTGCCGGTGACCGCAATCTGATCCACGCTGTTGTTGGCCAGATTCAGATCCAGATTGAGATTACCGGAGCCTGCAAATGTCCCCGTGATGGCCAGCTTGTCGGTGGTCACCCCATTGAGGAAGTTCAGCAAACCGCCGCTGGTGAAGGTTCCGGCAGCCCCCACGTCAATGGTGTTGCCGCTGCCGATACTTTGGATGGTGCCGCCATTGATGAAGCTGTTGGTACCGGCCCCCATCTGGATGCTGCCACCGCTCAGGGTGATCAGGCCGCCGTTGTTCACCAGGTCGTTGCCATCGCCGAAGCTGACCACACCGCCTGCGCCAATGGTCAACGTGCCCGCATTGACCCAGCTGTCATCACCGGCACCCATTTCGACCTTGCCGCTGCCAACGATGATCTTGCCGCCGACCGAGTTGGCGATCGTGTCATTGCCATCGCCGAAATCGGTATGCGTGGTGCCCATCAGATCCCACACACCACCGGCCAGATTGTTGAGCACATCGTTGCCTGCATACAGATTCAGCGCACCCATCAGCTTGCCGCTGTTGTTGATGACTTCGACACCATCACCACCAATCACCGCAAACGCATAGCCATCCGCACCATCCGCACTGACCATGCCAGCGGCAAGGTTATTCAGTGTGTTGGTGCCGTTGGTGCCGTTGAACACCACACCCGCCGACAGGTCGCCACCGCTGGCATGGATCATGCCAGCGTTATTGACCGTGGCGTTGCCGGTGGCGCTGGTCAACTGGATGCCAGCCGCCATGCTGCCATTGCCGGCTTGCACGGAACCGGTGGCGGTGTTGTTGACCACGATATTGCCATACGCCTCGGCAACGATGCCGATGGAGGTTCCGGTCGATGTGGCCAGCACACTGCCGCTGTTGTTGATCGTTGCCGTCCCGTGACCGGCTTGTACCGAGACACCATAAGCGCCGTAATCGCCGCCCTGTGCGGAAATCATGCCGCCGTTGCTGGCCTGTGCATTGCCCGCTGCCGAGTAGCTGGTGACACCAATCGCCATGCCATAGGTGGATTTGGCGGTGATATGGCCGGTGTTGGCGGCACTGGAGTTACCGCCGCCGCTATACGCCTGAATCCCGACGCCGCCACCCAACACACCGGTCGCACTGATGTCGCCAGCATTGCTGATCACGACATTGCCAAGTTCCGAGCGCCCTTCAATACCGATCGCCACCAACAACGCGGAGGCGTTGATATGGCTGCTTGAGGTGGTGCTGACGAGGGTGCCGTAGTACGAACGCGCGGCAATGCCAGTGGCCGTGTAGTAGGCATTGGCGGTGATGTTGCCGCTATTGCCCACTTGCGCGTAGGCACCGCGGGCAAGCACGCCGTAGGCATTGGTTCCCGGGTACAAATCGCCGCCCGAAACTGCCGTGATATCGCCACTGTTCACCACCGTCGCGGTACCGTAATCGGCACGTGCAAACACACCCACTGCCGGATTGTTGCCGCTTTGAATGGTGATGTGGCCACTGTTGCTCACGCCAGCGTCACCGGCGGCAGCGAGGGCAAATACACCCACTGCCTGGCCGTAAGCGTAACCTTCAATCGTCCCGGCATTGACCACACCGACATCGCCGGAGTAGGCAATCCCCAATACACCAAAGCCCCTGCCGAGATAGGAATAGAAGCCGATTTCGCCGCCTGCGGCATTGTTGACGCCCACGTCGCCTGCCGCCGAGGTCGCGAAGACACCGTAGGCGTACTTGCCGTTGGCATAAATCGAGCCGCTGTTATACAGCGTTGCGCCTTGCTGGCCCTGCACGTCCACGCCACGCGTAGGCGCACCGAGCAACGCCTGCGAAACGGCACTGACACTACCGGTATTGCTGACCGCCGCCGCGCCATTGCCGGCGAACGCCACAATACCGGTGGCGCCGTAATAGGCCGTTGCATTCGAGCTGGCACTGATATCGCCGGAATTGACCACCAGCGCATCACCCGCAAACGACAGTGCCGCCACGCCAACTGCCGCACCTTCAGAGGCTGCCGTGATGTGGCCGCTGTTGCCAACCGCGGTATCGCCATCACCTGATGCAAACACGCCGTACACGCCCGCACCGTACTTGTTGGCCTGGCTGGCAAGAATATCGCCACTATTGACCACCGTTACCGTACCGCCAATACCGCTGGACACTGCGGAAATACCGAATGCACCGAACGTGCCGTTGGCGGTGATGTCACCCGAGTTCTCGACCTGCACCGCTGCTGCCTCACCACCGCTGCTGGCCGAGATGCCGTTGGCCAGCTGGGTGCCGTAATACAGGGTGTAACCGTAGCCCATGTCGTACTGGTTCAAGCCTGAGCCAGCAACGATATTGCCGCTGTTGGCAACGCTGATGTCACCCAGGGACTGCACTTCGATACCCGTGGCGTAACCTGCATCGACTGCAATGTTGCCGCTGTTGACCACCATCGCGCCGCCTTCACCTGCCGTGGCGTAAATGCCGAATGCGGTACCACCATTGGTGGCGGCAACGATATTGCCATCCGGATCAGCGACCTGGCCAAACACACCGGCGGCGGCACTGATGGCCGCGGAATTGGTGACCGCCACAGCGTTGGTGCCCTGCGCTTCGATACCGGCGGCCCACGTGTTACCCACGGCCTCCAGCGCTCCGCTGTTGGCCACCCCCACATCCATGCCGGATGCGAAAATCGCATCGGCCAGCCCGTTGTACGAGTCCGCAGAAACACTGCCGGAGTTAGTTACCGAGGTATTGCCGTACATCGAATAGCCATACAGACCAATCGCATTCCCTGCGTTGCTGTAAGTCATGACGTCGCCGTGGTTTTCGATCACGACATCGCCGCCAATCGAATAACCGCGAATGCCATTAACATCGCCATACAACGACAGCGCCTGGATCGCGCCAGTATTGCCAACGGCCACATTGCCGAGCACCGAACTTGCAGCGATGCCGTCCGCCCCCAACACCGCACCAATGGCCTGAATGTCACTGGCATTGTCGACCACGGCATTACCCACCGCCGACATTGCCTCGATCCCGGTCGCCTTGCCGGTGGCAAGCACCGTGATGGCACCCCCGGTGGTGGTGACACTGGCACCGTAGTAACCGGTTGCAACAAGGCCGGCGGCGGCCAGATACCCATTGGCCTGGACGCTGCCGCTATTGGTCACCATGGCGGTGCCGTAGTCGGAACGTGCAAGCACACCGTAGGCCACCGCCTGTGCGGAATAGGCGTCCACACTGCCGCTATTGTCGACCGCGGCATTGCCGTAATCGGCACGCGCGAAGACGCCCACCGAGGCACCCGTTGCACTCTTGGTAGCGATGCTGCCACTGTTCGTGACGCTGACATTCCCCGCCGCCGCCAACCCGAACACCCCCACCGCCTGGGTGTAGGCATAACCGCCAATATCACCCGCGTTGTCGATGCTCACATCGCCCAAACTGGCGACCCCAAGCACACCGAACCCTTGACCCAGATAGGAATAGAACCCGATGCTGGCACCGTCGGCATTATTGACCGTGACATTTCCCGCGCTGGAGCTGGCATACACGCCAAACGCATACTTGCCATTGGCGTACAGCGAGCCGGAGTTGGCAACGCTGACGTCACCGAAGCCCTGCGCCCGAACCGCGTAGGCATTGGAATACAGAAGTCCGAGCGGCGCTTGTGCCGAGACCGAACCGCTGTTGGTCACAGACACATCACCATTGGCGCTGAACGCCAGGATGCCGGTGGCGTCGTACCCGAGCGCCGCAGTGCTGGTGACCTCGATGTCGCCCGAATTGGTGACGCTGGCAGTGCCGGCAAACGAGAGCGCCGAGATTCCGGTCGCGGCACCTGCGGACACTACCGTGATCGCACCACTGTTGGTGACCGAGGCGTCGCCATCGGCCGAGGTGAAGATGCCGTTGGCACCCACGCCATATTTGGTGTACTGCGAGGCGTAAATCGCACCGCTGTTATTGACGCTGGCCGTGCCGCCCAGCCCGCTGGATACCGCCGAGATTCCGGTCGCACCGAAATAGCCGATGGCATTGATATCGCCGCTGTTGGCCACGCTGACCGTGGCAGCTTCACCGCCGCTGGTGGCATTGATGCCGGTTGCGAGGGCTGAGCCATACACGGTCGTGGTGCCGGTGTAGGGGTCGTACACGGCATCAATGGAACCCGCATCGATCGCGCCGCCATTGTCGATGCTGATATCGCCGTAGGAACGCGCTTCAATGCCGGTGGCGTAATAGCCCTGCGCATTGATGGCACCGCTGTTGATCACGGTGACGTCGCTGCCGGTGGCGTAAATGCCGAAAGCCTGCCCGGCGGCATACACACTGGCGCTGATATCGCCGGAATTATCAACCGACACCACATCGGCGGCCTGCGCTTCGATGCCGGCAGCCCAGTCGTAACCGTCGGCCTGGATGCCGCCGGTATTGGTCACATCGACATTGGCGCCGGAAGCGAAGATGCCGTCGGCCAAGCTGCCCGCGGAATAGGCATAGATATCGGCCGCATTGTGGATCGCAACATCACCGGTGGTGGAGTACCCATAGATGCCGATCGCACTGCCCGCCAACGACATTGCTTCGAGGTTTGCACCGGCTTGATTGGTAATGTCCACCATGCCGCCATTGCTGTAGCCAGAAATGGCAATGGCATCACCGAACTGGATTTCACTGATCGGATCGGCATTGTCGATCACGATATCGCCAGTGCTGTATTCATTGATTGCCAGCGCCACCAGGGGTGCGTGGCTGCTGCCGATGGCAAAGCCATCGGTGACCACGGTGAGGTCGGCAACCGGGGCGTGGTCAATCGCTGCGCGCTCGATTTGCAGGGTATGCACTGCGACGACGTGGTGGTCTGCCGCGGTGACATTGCCGGCAAACCCGATCGCCAAGGTCAGTGCCGAGACACTCAACGCCGAACGCACGGCGCGCGTCATCGGATCGAGCCTGATGATGCGGCGATTATGTGCCCTGCCAAGCGAGCGGCTGTTCCGATTGTTGCTCATGTAACCCCCAAGTCCGTTCTGGAATATCGTCTGTCCGCCATACCCCGGCGGTGCTCAATTACTTGCAAAATGCGTCCCAACGGCGCGACACAACTCGGAGATGCCCCATCCGAAACTGTGCGGCCTATTTCATGTTGTTATCACCTCTAACGTGATGCGTTGTCAACCTGAACCCGGAAACGCATCACTGTTTGCAGTTTTCCGGTCAACCTGAATAGGCGTTGATGAGCGTTCACGCGCAGCTAACAATTCCCGCCAGCCGCCGCTCCCCACCGGCTGCTGGCCACTCGTCGCAAGGCCGATCTCGCACTGCCGCGCTGGTTCTGGAATAATCGGCCCCCTAACGGCCGCGACTGGCCATTTGACGTGGGTGCACTGTGCGGACGACTGACCTCGCTTTCCTGAAGCGCTTTTCGATGGTGATTGCCTTTCTGTTCTTGGTGATGGTGGGCCTGATCCTGTTTGCCCATCACCTGAACGGCAAGGTGGAATACCCCACCGACCCGGCGACGCAACAACGCCTGCAAGATCGCATCGGCCCGGTTGGGGCCGTGTATGCCGGCGCAACCGGTGCTGCCGCGCAAGCCGCTGCCGCGGCTGCCGCCACCGCTGCGCTGACCGCCAATGTGCCGTTCGAAGGCCGCACCGATGGTGCTGAAATCTTCAACAACGGCCCCTGTACCGGTTGCCACACCGCTGGCGTAGGCGGCGCGCCCAAGTTGGATAGTGCCGGCATCGGTGCCCGCGCCAGCGCACAGGGTGTCGAAGAGTTGATCAAGAAGGCGACCGCCGGCTTCACCGGCACCGCCGGCACCATGCCCGCCAAGGGCGGCAACCCGGCGTTGACCGATGACCAGATCAAGGCGGTCGTTGAGTACATGGTGGCGCAAAGCAGGAAGTAATTGCGGGTATCGCATGCTTGCAAGCGCCGCCGCAGGGCGGCGTTTGTGTTTTGTGCATCACGTTAGAACACCCTGCCTTGCCACTTGCGGCATCATGTCGACATGACAATCGGCACCACCGCCTCTTACAGCGTCCTTATTCCCGGCCCGGCCGGGCAGATCGAAGTCGCCTTTGACCCTGCCGAGGGCACGCCGCAGCCGCTGTTGGCGGTGGTTTGCCATCCGTTGCCCACCGAGGGCGGCACGATGCACAACAAGGTGGTGACCACCGCCGCACGCGCCTTGCGCGAAACCGGGATCGCCACCTTGCGCTTCAATTTTCGTGGCGTGGGCCAATCCGATGGCCAGTTCGACAACGGTCAAGGCGAGCTGGACGACCTGCGCACGGTGGTCGCGTGGGCCGCGCTGCAGCACCCCGGCAAGGCGCTGTGGCTGGCGGGGTTCAGCTTTGGCGCGTGGGTATCCTTGCGCGGCGCGGTGGACTTGCGAGCCAAGGCGCTGATCTCGATTGCACCCCCCGTGGGCCGTAGTTGGGCGTTTGATGACATCGCACTGCCGCAGGTGCCATGGTTGGTGATCCAAGGCCTGAGTGATGAAATCGTGGATGCACATGCGGTGCGCACTTGGGTCAGTGGCTTGCCGCAGCCTCCGCAACTGATCGAAATGCCTGACACCAGCCATTTCTTCCATCGCAAACTGATTGACCTGCGCGGCCTGATCCGCAACAGCGTACGGAACTGGCTGCCGGCATGACGGCTGTGGCAACTCCGTCGCAGCGTTACGCTGCGGGCGTGGCGCGTGGCGATTGGCTGGATGACCCGGCACAGCATGCTGCACTGGCCGTACTGGATCGCATCCAACACTCGCTATTGACTCCCGCACCGGCGCGCGGGCTGCTGGCCCGCCTGTTTGATCGGCCCGCCGTCGAGGCTGCGCAGGGCTTGTACTTGTGGGGTGGCGTTGGTCGTGGCAAGACGTTCCTGATCGATCTGTTTTTCGATGGCCTGCCGTTCAAGGAAAAACAACGCACCCATTTCCATCGCTTCATGCGCGATGTGCATGCACGCCTGCGCGCGCACTCCGGTGAAGCTGATCCGCTGGTGGCGATTGCCCGCGAATGGCGGCACAGCCTGCGGATTTTGGTACTGGATGAGTTCTTCGTCGATGACATCGGTGACGCGATGTTGCTGGGTCGCCTGCTGGAGCATCTGTTCGCACAGGGCGTGACCTTGGTCACCAGCTCCAATACCGCGCCGGTCAATCTGTACCAAGACGGCCTGCAACGCGCACGCTTCCTGCCGGCGATTGATTTGATTACCCGGCATTGCAATGTGGTCGAGCTAATCAGCAGCACCGATTATCGACTGCGCGCACTGACCCGCTCACCGGTATATCGCACACCCCTGGATGCCACCGCCGATGCGTGGTTGGAGGAACGCTGGCAAGCGCTGGGCGGTGATGCTGCACATCGCGATGCCGGTATTGTCATCGACGACCGCCGCATTGCGGTCCGCGCACGTGGGCAGGGCCTGTGCTGGTTCGATTTTGCCGCACTGTGCGAAGGTCCGCGCGGCACTACCGACTACATTGAAATTGCCCGCGAATTTCACACCGTGTTGCTGGGCGGGATTCCGGCGTTTGATGCCAATAACGAGGATTCCGCGCAACGCTTCATCAACTTGATTGATGAAATGTACGACCGCCATGTCAATCTCGTGTGCACTGCGGCCAACCCTCCGATGGCGCTGTACGCCGGGCACCGCCTATGCGGTGCATTCGAGCGTACCGCCTCGCGCCTGGTGGAAATGCAATCCACCGACTATCTGCTGCATCCCCACCGTTCATGATCTGCTGGGGATGGCCGCGCCCAGCCCGCTAGAATGCATGCCATCACACCTGTTTGATTGTTAGGAATCCCGATGACGCCTGTGACCCGCTCTCTGTGCCTGCTGCTCGCCGTTGCGGCCCTGGCTGCCTGCAACCGTCAAGGCCCGCAAGTGCCCAAGCCTGTGGATGACAACACCAGTGTGCCGCAGCGCCACGACGATGGGGTGGAGTCGGTCGTCGTCAACCCGAATGCGGCCAAGGCCGGTGCCGAGGTCGATGGCAACGGCGACATCATCACCCCGCTGCGCGAATTCAAGAGCGGACAAACCGTGTACATCTCGGTACCCACCAAGTTCGGTCGCAAGCAAGGCGAGCGGCTGGAAGTGTTCTGGTTCAATCAGGGCAAATCGCAGAAAGAAGACACCAAGAACATCCAAGGCCCGTTCACGGTATTCGAATTTACCCCCACCGATACCGGCGCCTACAATGTCGAGGTCGATGCCAACGGTCGACCGGTGGCGCTGGTGCAGTTCGAGGTCAAGTAAGGCCTGCAATGACCATCGAAGGTTCACTGTTGGGACGTGAGGTTGCCTATCCGGCACACTATGACCCGCGCCTGCTGTATTCGATCGCGCGCGCGCTGGCACGTGCGCAATTGGGGGTTGCTGGCAACGCATTGCCATTCATCGGCCATGACCGCTGGCAAGCGTTCGAGCTGTCCTGGCTGAACCCACAGGGCTTGCCGCAGGTGGCCACCGCGACCTTGCAGGTACCGGCTACCTCGCCCAATTTGATCGAATCCAAATCGCTCAAGCTCTACCTCAATTCGTTCAACGCCAGCGTGTTCGAACGTGCCGAGCATGTGCGGCTGCGGATTGAAGCGGACTTGTCGCAAGCAGCCGGCGCGCCGGTCAGCATGCAATTCGGGGTGCCTGCCATCGGCAGCGACGATGCCGCCGGCAACCTGGATGTTCAGGACATCGCCATCGCCTGCTATGGCCCGCCCGATGCCAGCCTGCTGCACGCCGATGCGGGCAGCCTGGTCGAAGAAACCCTGCACAGCGCGTTGCTCAAATCCAATTGCCCGGTCACCGGCCAACCCGACTGGGCCGATGTGAGCATTGCCTACCACGGCCCACGCATCGACCGCGCCGGGTTGTTGCGCTATCTGGTCAGCTTCCGCGACCACGCCGAATTCCACGAACAATGCGTGGAGCGTATCTTTATCGACGTATTGGCCCGCTGCCAGCCGCAACAATTATCCGTGCACGCCCGCTACACCCGGCGTGGCGGGCTGGATATCAACCCGTGGCGCGCCACCCCCGGCAGCCCCGCGCCCATTGCGCAGCGCGCACCCCGGCAATAAACCCATGCGCCTGCTGCACAGCCTGCCTCTGCTCGGCGTGCTGGCCGGCTGCCAACCCGCCACCCCACCCGCCGCACACATGCCAGCGGCACCGTTGCCGGCAGCCCCCCCCGCCGCAACGCTCTCGTCGCCATCTGCCAATACCCCTGCCATCGCCCGCATCGAATTGGGCAACGCGCTTGGCAGCGACCAGCGCGTGCTGGCCCCGATGTTGCGCTTTGCACCCACCGACACGATCTATGCGTCGCTCGTACTCGGCGGCCAATCCGCCACCCCGCACCGCCTCGATGCCCGCTGGAGCCACCTGGACAGCAAACAAACCGTGCTGGCCGAGGGCAAGACCCTGATCTTCAACGGCAATGCCGTCACCACGTTCCAGATCAGCAAACCCAATGGCTGGCCAGCGGGCCACTACAAACTGGAACTGTTGCTGGATCAGGTGCTGATGCAAACGCGGTTGTTTGAAGTCGATGCGCCGGTGCCGGCTGCAAGCGTGGCGTCTGTTCGCTAGACGCCATTCGCGCAAATGGCGCGCCGGAAGGGGTGAGCGTCACCGCTTGCGAAGCGCAGCTTCGCGGTGACAGCGAACGCCCGAACGCTGTGCGTGAGGGCGGGGAATCACGACAGGAAGCCATCGAAGATGGCGCGCCTGGAGGGCCCTACAACTAGGAGCAACTAGGCGACGTTAGGAGCCAATTATTACCCGAAATGCCCGGCACAACAGTACTTCCTAACGCATGCGTTACTAGCTGACGCTAACGGCTACCACTACAATCTATCAACTTTAGGTGGGTAGGTAGGTGGGTGGACGATGCCTAGGATGCCAACACGATATGGTACGGATCTCGCAATCAAGGCGCTAAAACCAAAGCCCAATCAGCGCTATCCATCAAAACATTCGATTGCAGGTGAACCGCGCGGTCTATACGTGCAGGTCTCGCCTTCAGGAACCAAGACATGGTTGCTCCGCGTCACGGTCGGCACCAGGCCGAGTTCAACTGGGGGCCAAGTGCAAGTTCGCCGTGAGCTCGGTCTCGGGAGCTACCCACGAGTTGGCCTTCAGGCAGCTCGGGAGAAAGCCTTCGAGTTCCTGGCAATGCTCGACAAGGGGATTGATCCGCCCACTCAGCGCCTGCAAGCAAAAGCCTCAATGCTTGAAGCGCTTGCTAAGCGCCGCACGTTTGCCCACCTAGAGCTAGAGACTATCGGCGCCAAGGGTCCGGGCTACAAGGATCCTGTGGGGTCGATTGCCGCCTGGCGCACGCGAATGGATACACATGTACTACCCCTGATAGGGAATCGCGAGATCAAGGATCTCACCATTGAAGATGTGGCTACCGTGATCCGGCCACTGTGGAGATCAAAGTACCCGACTGCCCGGAAGACTCTCCACGACCTCTCGGCCGTTTTCCGCTACGCGAAGGCAATGAAGATCTACGATGGTGAAAATCCGGCCAAGGTGGAATTGTTGTCGCCTCTTCTTGGCAAGCCGTCTCATCTAAAGAGGCACTTTCCGTCACTTCCGTTCAGCGAAGTGCCGAAATTCATATCCGCACTTCGCGCTCGCGAGGCAGATTCCGCTAGGGCGCTAGAGTTCATGATTCTCACCGCCGCAAGATCAGATGAGGTGAGAAGCGCCCCCTGGAGCGAGTTCGACCTGGAGAAGGCGATCTGGGAAATTCCGGCGGCGCGGATGAAGAGAGATAGGCGCCACAAGGTTCCTCTCTCAGCGCGCGCTGTCGAAATTCTCCTTGTCCAGAAGTCTTTAGGCAGGAAGTCCCCTTTCACCAACACACATGGCGAGCCCCTAACTGACGCAGCGGTGGTAATCCCCCCGCCCATTAGCTGACGCCAGAAGTGGAATTTTCTCGTACGCTTTTCCGAGGAGGTTCCATGAAGAAGTCCCGCTTCACCGACAGCCAGATCATCGCCGTGCTCAAGCAGGCCGAGGCCGGCGCGCCCGTGCCGGAGCTGTGCCGCGAACACGGCATCAGCTCAGCGACGTTCTACAAGTGGCGCAGCAAGTTCGGTGGCATGGACGCGTCGCTGATGTCCCAGCTCAAGGAGCTGCAGGACGAGAACCGGCGCCTGAAGAAGATGTACGCCGAGGCACAGCTCAGTGCCGACCTGCTGAAGGAGGCGATGTCAAAAAAATGGTGAGGCCATCTCAACGCCGGGAGATGGCCCGAGCGGCGGTGGAAGGCGGACACACGAACATCCGGCATGCCTGCCAGACGTTCGAGGTGAGCGAGACCTGCTACCGCTATCAGGCGAAGGTGTGCGAGGAGAACGCACGGATCGCAGACTGGCTCGTGCGGCTGACGACGGCGTATAGCGACTGGGGCTTTAGCCTGTGTTTCCTGCATCTGCGCAACGTCAAGGGCTTTGGCTGGAACCACAAACGCGTGTACCGGATCTACCGGGAGCTGGAGTTGAACCTGCGGATCAAGCCGAAGAAGCGCCTGGTACGCGAGCGGCCCGAGCCGCTGGCGGTGCCCGATGCGATCAACGAGGTCTGGTCGATGGACTTCATGCACGACCAGCTGAGCGACGGGCGCAGCTTCCGGCTGTTCAACGTGCTCGACGACTTCAACCGCGAAGGACTGGCGATCGACGTCGACCTGTCGCTGCCATCGGCGCGGGTGATCCGGTCGCTGGAGCAGATCATCGAATGGCGCGGCAAGCCCAAGGTGATCCGCTGCGACAACGGCCCTGAATACATCAGTGGCGCCCTGCTGGGTTGGGCGGAGCGACATGGCATCCGGATCGAGCACATCCAGCCGGGCAAGCCGCAACAGAACGCCTACGTCGAACGCTACAACCGCACTGTGCGCTACGCCTGGCTTGCCCGGACGCTGTTCGACTCAATCGAGCAGGTGCAGGACAAAGCCACCCGCTGGCTATGGACTTACAACCATGAGCGCCCGAACATGGCGCTCGGCGGGATCACCCCGATGCAGAAACTGGCACTTGCCGCTTAGCTCCACTTTTGCTGTCCGCTAAAGGCGGGGGGATTACCATACCAATCTCCTGCCTGACAATTTCTTTTTTGGCAGGCACACCATGAACGCAAGCAAGCAAGCAAGCAAGCAAGCAAGCAAGCAAGCAAGCAAGCAAGCATTAGAAACTGACAAAGCAAAGAGTTCCACACCTGCGGCATATGGCCGCACCAAACGTGCGGGCTTGTTGCTGCTGTTCACTTGCCTCACCACGGCCCTGTTGCTGGCCGACGACTTCCTGCTGAAGCTCGTCAATCCCAATGATTATGCAGTACTCGAAGCGCCATTCGTCATCGCCATATTCGCGTTGAGCATGTGCATGTGGCTGGGTGGAAGTCGCATTGCCGCCAACTGCGTGCTTGCGCTGTTTGCTTTCATGCAGCTGTTGCAACTGTCGCATATCGCCGTCATGGGGCGGCCATTGACGCCCATCGACATCGCCAAGATCCCCAACGAGCTGGGGGAAATCGCCACCGCGACGGGGGCGGAGCTTGGCCAGCATTGGCCTGCCTTGCTGGCGTGGGGCATTCCTTATCTCTGCCTGTTCCTGTTGTTCAACATCGTTCTGGCAAAGAAGATCCTGTTGAAATCACACTGGGCATTGCTGGTCGTGTTGCTGGTATTGCTTTCCAAGCCGCACGAGGCCACGCGCCGCCAGATGCCTCAATTCCTTCCGGGCCCCACGCGCAGCTCGCTGTACAACTCGCTGGAGGCGTTCAGTTACTACGCGGTCAGGATGATGGGGAAGGACGCGCGGTCGTATGACATCGCATGGCGACCTTATCGCGTGAGCAAGCAAGAAACCCCGATTCTGCCTGATGAAATATGGTTGGTAATTGCTGACTCGCTGCGAGTGGATCATCTGGGGTTGGCTGGCTATCCAAGGGACACCACGCCCAACCTTGGATCCTGGATCAGGCAAGGCGATGCGCGCTGGCAGCGCGGCGTGGCAAGCGCCGTCTCCACCGGGGCATCGCTGCCTTTGCTGATGAATGTGGTGCAGGAGCCAGGGAACCTTTCCGAGCTGCGCGCACATCACGCCAATCTGCTGCGTCTGGCCAAATCGCGCGGCTACACCACGCATTTCGTCACCACGCAGGGCTCCGACCTGGTCAACGATCTGGACGTGACCAGCATCGATGCCATTTCCGCCAGGGAAACATTTCCGGCACTGGTTTCGCAACAGGGTGATGACGCCATTTTGTCGATGCTCGACCAGCAGCCCTGGGGAAAGCGGAATTTCATCGTCATCATGTTGCGATCCGCGCACATTCCATACGAGGAAAACTACCGCTTCCAACGGAAGCGTTTTGCCCAGTGGCCCGACGCGGATGCTTTGCCAGAGCGCACGCGCAAGCTCAATGCCTACGACAATTCCATCCTCTATCTGGATCATTTGCTGTCGCAGCTTCACGGCAGATTCAAGCAACGCCCCGGAACAGGTTTGTTTGTCTTTACCTCGGATCACGGCGAATTGCTGGGTGAAAACGGCAGATGGGGGCACAACGTGATCCTGCCGGAAACCTCGGTGGTGCCCATCCTGATGATGCCGAAGGGATATGTGCCCCAAGGTTGGGAGGTGCGGAACAATGGTGGCTGGTGGAATCATTACGCACTGGGCAAGGAACTGGCCAAGAGCATCGGCTACAACATTTCCAATCCGAATGAAAAGCAGGGGCGCCTTTATGTGCAGGGCCCGGAACTGGAAAGCGACAACGAATACCGGGAGGCAAGCATCGAGAACGGCAAGCTTGCATTCGGCCTGCCGATGACGCTGGGGCAACTCGCTGAAAAAACTCGGGTCGAAAAAACTCGGGCAGAGTAAAAACTCGGGCCAGAGTCTGAGCTAGCCTCTAAGGAAAGTCTGAACAACTCGCCACCTGTGGGCGACAATAGGGCATCACTTCCGGGATGACTTCCGATGCAGCTGACGTTCGGTGACGCCGAAGATCTGGGCCAACGCAAGCAGACGCGGCGGGAGGTGTTCCTGGCGGAGATGGAGCAGGTAGTGCCGTGGAAGGCGCTGCTGTCGCTGATCGAGCCGCACTATCCGAAGCTGGGGCGTCCAGGCCGGCAGCCATACGCGCTGGCCACGATGCTGCGCATCCACTTCCTGCAGCAGTGGTACGCGCTCAGCGACCCGGCGATGGAAGAGGCCTTGTACGACACCCCGGTGATGCGCCGGTTTGCCGGGATCGGCGGTCTGGATGGCATTCCCGACGAGACCACGATCCTCAACTTCCGCCGCCTGCTGGAGACGCACGGCCTGGCTGCCAAGCTGCTGGCGAAGGTCAACGCGCACTTGCAGCGCAAGGGCATGAGCCTGCGCAGCGGGACGATCGTGGATGCCACGATCATCGCTGCGCCCAGTTCGACCAGGAACCGGGATGGCGAGCGGGATCCTGCGATGCACCAGACGAAGAAGGGCAACCAGTGGCACTTCGGGATGAAGGCGCACATCGGCGTGGACGATGCGTCCGGGCTGGTGCATCACGTGGAATGCACGGCGGCGAACGTGGCCGACGTGACCCAGGTGCACAAGCTGCTGCACGGCAAGGAAACCACGATCTGCGGCGACAGCGGCTACACCGGCGCGGACAAGCGCGAGGAGTTGCGGCACGTGGAGGCCGGCTTCTGGATCGCGGAGAAGCCATCGAAACTGCGCGCGATGAAGAACCAGCGGGATCGTCGCCATGCCGAGCGCTGGGAGCACTGCAAGGCCAGCCTGCGGGCGAAGGTGGAGCATCCGTTCCGGGTGATCAAGCGGCAGTTTGGCTACGTCAAGGTCCGCTATCGCGGTCTTGCGAAGAACAGCGCGCAGGTGCAGACCTTGTTCGCCCTGTCGAATCTGTGGATGGCGCGCCGGCAATTGCTGCCGGCGGCGGGATCAGTGCGCCTGTAAGGCGGGGAAACCCGCCGGAAAACGCCGGAAACGGCGCGTAAAGGCGGTGACGAAGCAAAAAAGCTGCTCTGTGGCCCAGGATTGAAGCCTCAGGGTGTGTTGATCAGACCTTCCCTAAGCAGTTAGGGCACAGATTTGTCACAGAGGACTTGGCGCGCCTGGAGGGATTCGAACCCCCGACCAATGGCTTCGGAAGCCACTACTCTATCCGGCTGAGCTACAGGCGCGTTGCGCGCGGCGAGGTCCGCCGCGGACGCGCATTCTCGCATGATTGCGCCGAATTGTGCCGCTGGTAGGCTAATGCGATGACTGATTCCACTGACTCCGAGGCTTCTACGCCGCGCTGGCGCGAGCGTTTGCGCCAATACGCCCAACTGACCCGCGCCGACCGCCCGATCGGTTGGCTGCTGTTGTTGTGGCCGACGTGGTGGGGGTTGTGGTTGGCAGCCAAGGGCTTGCCGCCGGTGTGGCCGCTGCTGGTATTCACCCTGGGGGTGTGGCTGACCCGCGCCGCCGGCTGCGTGATCAATGACTATGCGGATCGCTGGCTGGATGGCAGCGTGGAGCGCACCAAGCAGCGCCCGCTGGCGACTGGTGCGGTGTCCGGGCGCGAGGCCTTGGGTTTGTTCGCGGTGCTGATGCTGGTGGCGTTTGCGCTGGTGCTGACACTGAACCGGCTGACCATTTGGATGAGCGTGGTCGGGGTGCTGCTGGCCGCCAGTTATCCGTACTTGAAGCGCTACACCTACTTGCCGCAGGTGTATTTGGGGATGGCGTTTGGCTGGGGCATCCCGATGGCGTTTGCGGCGCTGACCGGCAACGTGCCGAAGTTGGCGTGGGTGCTGTATGTGGCCAATATTTTCTGGGCCACCGCATATGACACCTGGTATGCGATGGTGGACCGCGAGGACGACATCCGCATGGGAGCCAAATCCACCGCGATCTTGTTTGCCGAAATGGATTTGGCGGCGCAGGCGGTGCTGTATGCCGGCATGTTCGTCGCGCTGGCCTTGGTGGGCCGCGACGCCGCGATGGGCCAGTATTACTGGCTGGGGCTGGGGCTGGCCTGCGTGCTGGTGGTGTACCAGTTCGGGTTGGCACGGGGGCGCGAGCGTGATGCGTGTTTTCGCGCCTTCCTGCACAACAACTGGGTGGGGATGGTGCTCTTTGCCGGCATCGCTGCAGATTTCGCATTGCGCACGAAAGTGGCAGCGGCCTAAGGCTGCACGGATCAAGCCAAGGCTGGATTTTTCTTGACGCCGCAATCGGCGACAATGGTGGCCTCCTCCGCGCCCGTGAACCGCCATGTCCAAGATCCTGTACACGCTGACCGATGAAGCGCCCTTCCTTGCCACCGCATCGTTTCTGCCCATCGTGCAGGCGTATGCGCGCAGCGCCGGCGTGGTGGTTGAAACCCGCGATATCTCGCTATCAGCACGCATCCTGGCGCAATTTCCGCAGTTGCTGGGCGAACGTGCGGTCAGTGATGATTTGGCCGAGTTGGGCGAGCTGGCCAAAACGCCGGAAGCCAACATCATCAAGCTGCCGAATATCAGCGCCTCGGTACCGCAGCTGAAAGCGGCGATCAAGGAATTGCAGGACAAGGGCTACCCGCTGCCGGACTACCCGGACGCACCGCAGGGCGAGCGCGAAAAAGACATCAAACAGCGTTACGACCGTGCCAAGGGCAGCGCGGTGAACCCGGTGCTGCGCGAAGGCAATTCCGACCGTCGCGCACCGGCGTCGGTGAAGGCGTATGCCAGGAAGCATCCGCACCGCATGGGCAAATGGGATGCAACCTCGCAATCGCATGTTGCGAACATGGAGTCCGGCGATTTCTACGGCAGCGAGCAGTCCTACACCCTGGTCAATCCTGGCCATGTGCGGATTGAATACACCAGCGTGACCGGCAGCAGCTTCCCGCTGCGCGGGCCGGTGCCGGTACAGGCCGGTGAAGTGATCGATGCCGCCGTCCTCAGCGCGCAGGCACTCGCCGATTTCGTGGATGCGCAGATTGAAGATGCAAAGGCGCGTGGCGTGCTGTTTTCGCTGCATTTGAAGGCGACCATGATGAAGGTCAGCGACCCGATCATGTTTGGTATCGTGGTGTCGCGTTTTTACGCACCTGTGCTGGAAAAACATCCGCGCACGATGGCGGAAATCGGGTTCGATCCCAACAACGGCATTGGCGATTTGTACGCCAAGCTGGGCCAGCTGCCGGAAGCCCAACGGGCTGCCATCGAGGCGGATATTGCCGCGCTGTATGCGCAACGCCCGCCACTTGCGATGGTCAATTCCGACAAGGGCATCACCAATCTGCATGTGCCCAGCGATGTGATCGTGGACGCGTCGATGCCGGCGATGATCCGTGACAGCGGCAAGATGTGGAACGCACAAGGGCAGCTGCAGGACACCAAGGCACTGATTCCCGATCGCAATTATTCGGGTATCTATCAAGCGGTAATCGACGATTGCAAGGAACACGGCGCGTTCGATCCCGCCACCATGGGCAGCGTGCCGAATGTGGGCCTGATGGCGCAGGCCGCCGAAGAATACGGCAGCCACGACAAGACCTTCAAAATCAGTGGCGATGGCACCGTGCGCGTGATTGATGAGCACGGCACTGTGTTGTTGCAGCACCCGGTCAAGGCCGGTGATATCTGGCGCATGTGCCAGACCAAGGACGCGGCGATTCGTGACTGGGTCAAACTCGCGGTGACCCGTGCGCGCCTGTCCAATACGCCGGTGATTTTCTGGCTGGACCCGCGTCGCGACCATGACCGTGGCCTGGTCGCCAAAGTGGCGGCCTACCTCAATGAGCACGACACCAATGGCCTCGATATCAGCATCCTGAGCCCGATCCGGGCGATGCGGCAAACCCTCAAGCGCGTGCGCGCCGGGCAAGACACCATCGCGGCCACCGGCAATGTGCTGCGCGACTATCTCACCGACTTGTTCCCGATCATGGAACTGGGCACCAGCGCCAAGATGTTGTCGATCGTGCCGCTGATGAATGGTGGCGGCTTGTTCGAAACCGGTGCCGGCGGCAGCGCACCCAAGCATGTGCAGCAGTTCTTGGAAGAAGATTATTTGCGTTGGGATTCACTGGGTGAATTTCTTGCGCTGGGGGCTTCGTTTGAACACCTGGCCAATACCACCGGCAACAAGACCGCGCAGGTGTTGGCCGACGCGCTGGATGCGGCCAACGCACAGTTCCTCGACAACGACCGCTCGCCAGGCCGCAAGTTGGGCACGATTGATAATCGCGGCAGCCATTTCTATGTGGCGCTGTACTGGGCGCAAGCCATGGCTGCGCAAACCACCGATCCCGCACTGGCAGCAAAATTTGCCGTACTGGCCAAAACCCTGACCGACAACGAAACCAGGATCGTGGAGGAATTGATCGCCGTGCAGGGCAAGCCGGTGGACATCGGCGGCTACTACCAACCGCAGATGGACAAGTTGGTGCCGGCGATGCGGCCTTCGGCAACACTGAATGCCGCGCTCGCCACGCTGTGAATTTGTTGCGTCCAAGCACCCCCACCAAGCCCGGCCAGCCGCCGGGCTTCGTGCATTTGCGGCTACGATGACCGCACGCCCCTTGTGAGGTCTTCCGCATGATCCGCCCCCTTGTGATCACTCTTGCCGCCGCCTTGCTGGCGTGCAGTGCAACCCATGCCGCGCCAGCACCGGCCAACAAGCCGGCAGCGGCCAAGCCGCATGCCACCATGTTGGATGCCGCCATCGCCGGCAGCTGGCGCAATGCCAAAGACCGCGCACGTGACCAATACCGCCACCCAGCGCAGACGCTGGCGTTTTTTGGGGTGAAGCCTGATGACACCGTGATTGAAATCACTCCCGGTGGCGGCTGGTATGCCGACATCCTTGCTCCTTTCCTGCGCAACCGTGGCCACTATGTGGCGGCGATTTGGGATGACGTCATCCCCAACCAGCCCCAGTACCGTTACAGCCTGAACAAGACGCTGCGTGAAAAATTTTCGGCGGCGCCACGGATCTATGGCACGCCGGCGTTACCGGTGTTTGATCCGGCCAAACCGGTGTTTGGTACACCGGGGTCGGCCGATATGGTGCTGACCTTCCGCAATGCGCACAACTGGGTGGCCGATGGCAATGCCGATACCTATTTCCGCGCCTTTTTCGACGTGCTCAAACCCGGTGGCACACTGGGTGTGGTCGATCATCGCGCCAAGCCCGGCTCCTCGTTGGAGGCGATGAAAAAATCCGGTTATCTGACCGAAGCCTTGGTCATCCAATTGGCCACCCAGGCCGGCTTCAGGCTGGAGGCCAAGAGTCAAATCAATGCCAACCCGAGAGACAATGGCAATCATCCCAATGGCGTGTGGACGTTGCCGCCCAGCAATCAGCACGACGCCGCTGACGATGCCAAGTATCAGGCGATTGGTGAGAGCGACCGCATGACCCTGCGGTTCCGCAAACCTCGCTGAATTGCGGATGCTGGTCGCCTTCAACAAACCCTTCAACGTGCTGTGCCAGTTCACCGACAGCAGCACGCCAGCACGCCGCACGCTGGCCGAGTTTGACCTGCCGGCGGGGGTGTATGCGGCGGGCCGGCTGGATTTTGACTCCGAAGGCTTGTTGCTGCTCACCGATGATGGCCGGCTTGCGCATCGCCTCACCGACCCGCGTCATAAGCTGCCCAAAACCTATTGGGTGCAGGTGGAAGGCACACCACAGGACGCACAACTTGCGGCACTGCGGCAGGGGGTACTCCTGAAGGATGGCCGCACCTTGCCGGCGCAAGCGCGATGCATCGAAACACCCCCACTGTGGCCACGGGATCCGCCAGTGCGGTTTCGCAAAACCGTGCCGGATGCCTGGATCCAACTGCAGATCCATGAAGGCCGCAACCGGCAAGTGCGGCGGATGACGGCGGCGGTGGGCTTGCCCACCTTGCGGCTGGTGCGGGTGGCGATAGGCCCGCACAGGTTGCAAGGCCTGCTGCCGGGGCAATGGCGAGGTGTGGACAAAGATTAATGCCGCCAGCGCCCGCCGTTTGTTAACGTAGCCGCTGGTTTCGTGAACGATACTTGCGCGGATGCCTCATCGAGTTGCCACTAAGGGTCGCATACTGGTTGTAATGCCCGAACCCAGTACCGATGCGGTATTGGTGCAGCGGCTGCTGCACGACGGGCACCATGTGGACGTCTGTGGTGGCGATGTTGCCGTGGCAACCGCCATGGCCCAGCAACCGGATTTGATCGTGCTCGATACCCCTCTGCCTGGTGCGGTCGGGCTGCCGGTACTGGGCGCTTTGCAACAATCGAACGTGCGCGCAGTTCCGGTTGTGTTTTTGACCGTGGCGAATGATCACCAGCGGCTACTCAATGCCTTCGCCGCTGGCGCGGTGGCCTGTATCCGCAAGCCCTATGACGACAATGAAGTGCTGGCGCATATCCGTGTGCATTTGTCGCTCAAGCTGACCCAAGACCGCTTGGCACAAGTGGCACGTGAGCGTGAAGAGCTTCTGAATCTGGTCGCGCATGATTTGAAAAACCCGCTGGCCAGTGTGTTGTTTGCCAGTGAAATGCTGGCACTACCTGACTGCAAGCCCGAACGCAGGCCGCGCTATTTGCAAATCATCGACGACAGCACGCGCGAAGCCTTGGGCTATATCCGCAGCTATCTGCAAAGCCAAGCCAAGCCGTCATCCGCATTGCCGCGCAACACGCACACCTGCGCGCATCTGGCCGACATCGTGCAGTGGCTGGCCGCGCGCTATGAGTTGCAACTGGAAGCCAGCGGGCTGCACCTGCACATCCACACCTGCAGCAACACCGCCTGTGTCGCCATCAGCGACCAACTGATGCGTCAGGTGGGTGAGAATTTGGTCAGCAACGCATTGAAATATGCCCGCGCAGGCGGCGAATTGGAGTTGCTGATCCGCAATGGACGCCAAGGGACGTGGCAACTGGTGGCGCAAGACCGTGGCCCGGGCGTGTCCGCCGATTTTCAGGCGAACCTGTTTCAGCCCTTCCAACGCGCCGCAGGACCGGCCGAGGTCAACGACCACTCCAGCGGCCTGGGCTTGGCGCTGTCGCGCCAATGGATCGCCAATGCCGGCGGCAGGCTGTGGTACGAAGACCGCGAACAGCGCGGCGCACGCTTTGTGGTGGAACTTCCCGAAGCCGATTGCGCGCACTGCTTCGGGTAAACGGCATTACACGCCGTATTCGTCCTGTTCGGCATCGGCGTGTCGCAGGCGCGTGGCTTGGCCATCGATCACTGCAGACTTTTTGGCGCGCTGGCGCGCCGCGTACCAAAGTACCCCCGCGCCGACCACCGCCGCCCCCACCAACACCGGGTTGCGCCGCACAAACGTGCCCGCCACTTTCGAGCCGGCCCGCAACGCACCAATGGCAGCACCGGTTTCCAGCCATTGCACCGCTTTGTCCGGCACCTTCTTGCGCAAGCCGTCACCAATCTCGCCAATCAACTCCAGCGCGCGATCTTGTGCTTTGTCGAGTTTGCTCATGCCGTACTCCTTGCCGTATCAGGATGGTCCGGTTTGAGTATGGCGAAAATTGCCTCGCATTGCAGTCAACCGCACCCGGTCATTCAGGTGCCACGCGGTTTGGCGCGATGCGTTGCGGTGGCACTCCACGGGTCGTCCGGCCACGGGTGGCGCGGGTAGCGGCCTTTCATTTCCTTCTTCACCTCGGCATAGGTATTGGCCCAGAAGTTGTGCAGGTCGGCGGTCACTTGCAGCGGCTTGCCGCCGGGTGAGAGCAGGTGCAGCAGCAGCGGCACGCGGCCATCGGCAATACGCGGGGTTTGCGCCAGCCCGAACAATTCCTGCAACTTCACCGCCAGCACCGGCGGTGCCGGTTGGCCGTGGTCATCGAGCTGATACTCGATCGCCCGTTGCAAGCCCGAAGGCACGTCGATGCGGGCAGGCGCGAACTGGTCGATGCGTTGCCGCAGGTTCCAGTCGATGCCGGATTTCAGTGCTTCACTCAGTTCGCTTTCACTCAGTGCATCCAGCCGCGTTTTGCCGACAAACGCCGGTTTCAGCCACGCCTCCAGCGTGTGCAACAACTGGGCATCGGACACATCGGGCAAGCCCGATTCCGGCATCCACACCCGCAGGCAGGCCGCACGGATGCGCCATTGGCGCAGCGCGTCGGTCCACGGCAAACACGCCAGCCCAAGCTCACGCACGGCATCGGTCAAGGCCTGCGCGGCCAACGCAGGTTCCACTTTCCCGGCAGATGTTGTTGCCAGCACGATGCCATCGAAGCGTTCAACGCGCTCGCTGCGCAGTGCGCGTTTGTCGGCATCCCAACGCACTTCATCGCCACATTGAAAATGCGCGGTGAAGGCGTGGCGCAAATACACCTCGTCCACCGGTGCGGCGCGCAACAGCAGCGCATCCTTGGCTTCGAAACGCAGCTCGCTGGCCACCAGCCACGGTTCGCCATATAGCGCGGAATCGTCGAACAAGCGCAACATGCGGCCATTGGCCAGCTGATAGCGTTTGGGGTCTTGCGGATGCTGCTTGCCGATGCGATCGGGAAAGGCGTGCGCCATCACATCGCCCAACACATGCGCAGGAATCGATGCCGGCGGCAGCACCTCACAACGCAAGCGGCGTCGCCATTGTTTGGCCGCCGCATCAATCGTTGCCAAGCTGCTGCGGTTGGCATCGGCTGGCACGCGCCCATTGCGAAACGCCGCCAATGCCTGCCAGCGCTCGGCCAATGCATCAGACCGCGTGCGCAGCGGGTCACGCGCTTCAATCAATGCCGCAAGATCACAGGCCAGCGCCACCCGCTGCGGCTCGCGGCTTGCCAGCAGCATGGCGGCCAAACGTGGATGCGTGCCCAAGCCGAGCATGCGTTTGCCGCGTGCGGTGATGGCACCTTGCGCATCCAGCGCATCCAAACGCCGCAATACGTCGCGCCCCGCAGCCAGCGCACCGGCAGGCGGTGCATCCACAAAGCGCAATTCACTGCTCCCCCACACGGCCAATTCCAGCGCCAGTGCCGCCAACTCCACTTGCGCGATTTCCGGTTTGCGCTGCGGCTCCAAGCGCTGCGATTGTGGCCACAGACGATAGGCGAAACCATCGGCCACACGCCCGGCGCGGCCGGCGCGCTGGTCGGCACTGGCTTGCGATATGGCCACGGTTTCCAGCCGCGAAAACCCGCTGTTGGGATCAAACTTCGGCTCGCGCGCCAACCCGGCATCAATCACCACGCGCACACCAGGCAGCGTGACGGACGATTCGGCCACATTGGTTGCCAACACCACGCGGCGGCGGCCATCTGCCGCAGGTTGCAACACGCGGGTTTGTTGTTCGATGGGGAGCTCGCCGTGCAGGGCAAGGATTTCCAGACCGTTCACCGCCGCTACCCGCTGCGGGGGCGTTGCTTTTCCCTCAGTCGGGGCATCCTGCCCCGATTCGGGCGCGCGCCCTCCATGGCGCGCTTGTCGCAACACCCCCGCAGCGTGTGTCGGCTGCATCGTCGGCAGCGCAGCCGCAAGAATCTGCTCCACCTTCGCAATCTCGCGCTGCCCCGGCAGGAACACCAACAGATCGCCCGGATGCGTCGCCAGCGCATGTTCCACGCAGCGCCGCACTTGCTGCTCCAACGCTTCTTCGCGCTTGGCGGGAAAGTGCGATATTGCGACCGGATAACTGCGCCCCGCACTGGACAGACGCGGGGCATCCAGCAAGCTTGCGAGTTTTTCGCCATCCAGGGTGGCCGACATCACCACGATGCGCAGGTCTTCACGCAACCCTGCTTGCACATCCAGCGCCAGCGCCAACCCCAGGTCGCCAGACAAATGCCGCTCGTGGAATTCATCGAACAACAGCGCACCCACGCCTTCCAGCAACGGGTCGTCCTGCACCATGCGGGTGAGGATGCCTTCGGTGACGACTTCAATGCGCGTGTTGGCCGACACCTTGTTTTCAAACCGAATGCGATAGCCCACGGTTTGCCCAACGCCTTCACCCAACTGGTGGGCCATGAACACGGCGGCGCTGCGCGCAGCCACCCGGCGCGGCTCCAGCATCACGATTTTCTTGCCGGCCAACCACGTCGCATCCAGCAAGGCCAGTGGCACCTGCGTGGTTTTGCCGGCGCCCGGCGGGGCTTCCAGCACCAGACGCGAATGTTCTGACAGCGAAGCTGTTATTTCCGGCAGCAGCGGTGTAATGGGAAATTGCATCTGCGTATTGTAGGAGGCGACATTCCCGTGGGAGCGCGCCCTGCGCGTGATTCCTGCGGCATGAATGTCGCGGGCAAGGCCCGCTCCCACAGGAACTCATTCCACAAGGCCGGCTCGCGCAGGAACTCATCGCACAGGGGCGGCTCGCACAAGATCCTCGCCCCTACAATATGCCGATGAATCTCATCGACATCGGTCTGAACCTCAGCCACGACAGCTTCGACCGCGACCGCGAAGCGGTGTGGCAACGCGCCGTGGCGGCGGGTGTCACGCGCGCCATCCTCACCGGCGCATCACGCGAACATTCGCCCAAGGCGCTCGAATTGGCGCGCAGCAAACCCGGGCAGTGGTTTGCCACCGCCGGTGTGCATCCACACCACGCCAGCGAATACACCGCCGAATGCGATGCCGAATTGCGCGAACTGCACACCCACCCGGAAGTGGTGGCGGTGGGGGAATGCGGGCTGGATTACTTTCGTGATTTCTCGCCGCGCCCGGCGCAACGCAGCGCGTTCGAAAAGCAGTTGCAGATTGCAGTGGACACGCAAAAACCGCTGTTCCTGCACCAGCGCGATGCGCATGCCGACTTCATGGCGATGCTGAAAAACTTCGACGGCCAGCTTGGCCCGCGGGTGGTGCATTGCTTTACCGGCAGCCGCGAAGAGTTGTTCGACTATCTGGATCAGGACTGGCATATCGGCATCACCGGCTGGCTGTGCGATGAGCGGCGTGGCGCGCATCTGCGCGAACTGGTGAAGCACATTCCGGCCCAGCGTTTGATGATCGAAACCGACGCGCCCTATCTGCTGCCACGCACGATTTCGCCGATGCCCAAAGACCGCCGCAACGAGCCGATGTATCTGGCGCATATCGTGGAAGAATTGGCGCGGGATCGCGGCGAAGCGGTCGAGCTGGCCGCCGCCCACAGCTCCGCCACCGCGGCCGCGTTTTTTCGCTTGCCCAGCGCACCAGCAAGTTAATAGACCCGCTGGTTTAGTTATGTGCTAGGCTGCGCGCCAACCCGCCCCACCGGATGTTTGCGCATGCGTGTTTCCGCTCGCCTTGTCGTGTCAGGCCTTGCCCTTTGCCTGGCGCTGCTCACCGCCGCCTGCCACACACAAGACCGCAGCGCGCAAGCTGCGTCTGCGCAAGCGGTCAGCGTGGTGCCGGCGCAGATGCAAACCCTGTCACGCAGCGTGCCGGCCTCGGGGCCGGTGGCGGCATGGGAAGACATGCAATTGGGGGTCGAACTCAGCGGCCTGCGCGTCACACAGCTGCTGGTGGATGTGGGCCAGCAGGTGCAGAAGGGCGAGCTGCTGTTGGCGCTCGATCATCGCAGTCTAGATAGCGATCTGGCTCAGGCGAATGCGAACATGCAGCAGGCGCAAGCCGGCGCCGAGTTGGCGCGTTCGAAATACACGCGCGGGCAGTCGCTGGTGGAGGGCCACTACATCAGCGCGGTGGCGTTGGATGAGTTGCGCGCCGCACGCGCCCAAGCCGAGGCGCAGTTGGGCACCGCACGCGCCGTGCGCGATACCGCCGCGCTGCGTCGCAGCTATGCCGAACTGCGCGCCCCCGATGCCGGCCTGATTTCCAAGCGGCTGGTGCAACCCGGGCAAGTGGTGGCTGCCGGCAGCGAATTGCTGCGGCTGATACGGCAAAACCGGCTGGAGTGGCGCGCCGATCTGCCCGAAGCGCAATTGGCGCAGGTGCGGGTGGGGCAAGACGTGGTGCTGGACGGCAGCGGCGTGCACGGCCGCGTGCGCGCCGTCACGCCCGGCGTGGACAGCAGCAGCCGCACCGGCACCGCCTATGTGGATTTGCCGCAGCCCAAACAAGTGCAGCCGGGCACCTATGTGCAGGGCAAGATCCTGATCGGGCAGGGCGCGGCCTTGGTGGTTCCGATCAGTGCCGTGCTGCGCCGCGATGGCCATGCCTATGTGTTCGTGGTGCGCGATGGCAAACACGCCACGCGTGTGCGCGTTGAACCGGGCAGTAGTGACGGTGGCCAGGTTGAAGTCCGCAGCGGGCTGAAGGCCGGCGAGCAAGTGGTCAGCGCCGGTGCCGGCTTCCTGTCCGACGGCGATTTGATCCGCATCGTTGCGGCCAGCGGCAGCGCCCCATGAGCGGCGGCGGCACCCTTTCCACCTGGGGCATCCGCAACCCGGTGCCGGCGATCATGCTGTTCTTCGTGCTGTGCGTGGCCGGCTTCTGGGGCTTTCACCAACTGCCGGTGGCGCGGTTTCCCGACATCAGTTTCCCGATGGTGACGGTGGTCATCACCCAACCCGGCGCGTCACCGCAGCAGCTGGAAACCGAAGTGACGCGCAAGGTGGAAGACGCGGTGGCCACGCTCAACCACGTCAAGCGCGTGTTTTCCACGGTGGTGGATGGGCAGTCCACCACCGTGATCGA
>Ga0209476_10000257_pt1 | contig 36326 bp, 30 predicted proteins | sample KloWWTrecipitate_FD_187179 | JGI IMG/M metagenome (GOLD analysis project Ga0209476, IMG submission 187179) | Active sludge microbial communities from Klosterneuburg, Austria, studying microevolution and ecology of nitrifiers - Klosterneuburg... | ecosystem: Engineered > WWTP > Aerobic digester... | reverse complement strand
CGGCCAACAACGCGTATGGCTGGCGACCGATGGGGATGGTGTGGCGCGTTTTGAACATGACCAATGGCAGCATTACGGCAAGGCGGAAGGCATCCCCAATCAAACCGTGCGCAGCATCCTGCGGGTACCCGATGGCAGCAAACAAGGCGCGATCTGGATCGGCACCTGGGCCGGGCACGTGCTGCGTCTGCAGGGGGATCACTTTGTCGAAGTCGCCACGCCATGGCGCAAGCAGGATGATGAATCTGCCAGTTTGATGCTGGCTGACAATAGTGACCTGTGGGCCAGCTCACGCACACAAGGGATTGCACATTGGAATGGTCATGGATGGGATTGGATGCCGGCCGGGCACGAAGCACCCAGCCGCATCTATGCCGCGGTCAAGCTGGGACAGGATGTGTGGTTCAGCACGCTTGAACACGGGCTGGCTCGGTTACGCGCCGGGCAATGGCGCTATTTTCAATCCGACATCGGACTCCCGCAGGACACGTTGTACGACTTGCGTGTGATTACGATCGATGGCCACCCCCAGCTATGGACGGGAAGCAACAAACATGGCTTGCTGCGGATCGATGCCAGCAATCCCGATCAACCGCGCCTGATCACCCAGCCTGCCTTGCCTACACTGCCCATTCCGCTGGTGTACGGCGCATTGCAGGATGGCACGGGCGATGTATTGGTGTGCACCGACTATGGCGTCTTTTTGTGGCGCGCGACGGCCGCCGGTTACACCTCCACTGCCTACCATCGGCAAGATGGCTTGCCGCATGACGAATGCAACAGCAGCGCCATGCAAAAAGATGCCAATGGCAGGGTGTGGATCGGCACCGTTGGCGGCGCCGCCGTTTACACTCCCTGGCGCAATGCGGTGCGCAAGCCATCGCAACTCGTCATCAGCGACCTGGTGGTGGATGGCAATCCGATCGCCATCCGTGACAGTGCAATTGAGCTCCCGAATCGGGACAGCAGCCTTGAGCTGAAATACAGCTTGCTGACCGGCGAGAAAGAAGCTGCATCACGTTATCGCGTGCAGTTGTCGGATGTTGCAGACAAGCGTGATAGCTGGGGAAACGCCGATTCGCATACGCTGGCACGTCTGCCCAGCGGGCGGCAGCGCGTGCGTATTGAAGCGATGGATTTTGCCGGAACCCTGGCCGCACCGATCGAGCTGATCGTGGATGTGCCCTACCTGTGGTGGCAAACGCCGGTGGCACGCACTCTGATGGCGATGTGCTTGCTGCTGCTGTTCTGGGGTGTGTTGCGCTTGCGTTTGCACCATCTGCGCAAACAGGAAGACTTGCTGCGCGAGATGGTGAAACAGCGCACTGCACAACTGCAGGCCAGCGATGGCGCATTGCGAAAAGCCAATGATGACCTGCATCGCTTGTCCTATACGGATGCCTTGACCGGGCTGGCCAATCGCCGCCGTCTGTTTGAAGTGCTGACAAGTCAGTTCCGCAATGCACGGGCCCAACAGCGCCCGCTTGGCGTGTTGATGATCGACCTGGATCACTTCAAGCAACTCAATGACAGCCTTGGCCACCTGACCGGTGACCGCTGCCTGAAGGAAATCGCGCAGTGTTTGTTGGCGCAACTGCCGCCACAGGGCTTGGCTGCACGCTATGGTGGTGAAGAGTTCTGCGTGCTGCTGCCCGGGCTGGATGCAACCGCAAGCACAGCCATGGCCGAGCTTCTGCGGCACTGCGTGGAAACCATGCCAACCCCCTGCTGCGGCAGCCATCAGCCTCGCCTGACAATCAGCGTCGGCGTGGCCGCTCTGGCTGCAGATGAGACAGGGCCGCCAGATGATGCAGATGCCTTGCTGGCTGCCGCTGATCGTGCGCTGTATGCAGCCAAGGATGCGGGGCGCAACCGGGTAAAGACTGCCCAAGACTGAACCACCATACTGCGGCGTACTTATACCCCCGGGCAAGCCGATTGCAGGAATGGCTTAAACTATGCGCCGCTGCAAAACACCCTGATGGCTGCAGCCCTCTCATTCGTATCCAATCCGCCCCTAGCCGCCGATACCGCTATCTCCATCTAGCACCGGCCGGAGTTTTGCCATGATTTTCGAAACACTCGCTACCTACGGCCATGAACAGGTCGTGTATTGCCACAACAAGGATGTGGGCCTGAAGGCGATCATCGCCATTCACAACACCGTGCTGGGTCCTGCCTTGGGCGGTACCCGCATGTGGCCCTACCAGAGCGAGGATGAAGCGCTGAATGACGTGTTGCGCCTGTCACGCGGCATGACTTACAAGAACGCCGTGGCTGGCCTCAACATCGGCGGCGGCAAGGCGGTGATCATCGGCGACCCGGCCAAGGACAAGTCCGAAGCGCTGTTCCGTGCGTTTGGTCAATTCGTGGAATCGCTGGGTGGCCGCTACATCACCGCCGAAGACGTGGGTATCGACGTCAACGACATGGAATACGTGTACCGCGAAACCGAATATGTGACCGGCGTGCATCAGGTGCATGGCGGTTCGGGTGACCCGTCGCCGTTCACCGCCTATGGCGCGTTGCAGGGCCTGCTGGCCACCTTGAACCGCAAGTTTGGCGATGAGGACGTGGGCAAATACTCCTATGCCGTGCAGGGCCTTGGCCATGTGGGCATGGAATACGTGAAGCTGCTGAAAGAGCGCGGCGCCAAGATTTTTGTCACCGATATCAACAAGGCGCTGGTGGACAAGGCCGTGTCCGAATACGGCGCCGAGGCCGTGGGCCTGGATGAAATCTACGACGTGCCGGCCGATGTGTATTCACCGTGTGCGCTGGGCGGCACCGTCAATACACAAACCCTGCCACGCCTGAAGTGCAAAGTCATTTGCGGTGCGGCCAACAACCAACTGGCCAATAACGAAATCGGAGATGAAGTGGTCAAGCGCGGCATTTTGTACGCGCCCGACTATGCAGTGAACGCGGGCGGCGTGATGAACGTGGCATTGGAGCTGGATGGCTACAACCGCGAACGCGCGATGCGCATGATGCGCACCATTTATCACAACCTTTCGCGCATCTACGAAATCGCTGATCGCGAAGGCATTGCCACCTACCAAGCTGCCGACCGCTTGGCCGAAGAACGTATCGAAACCATCGGCAAGCTCAAACTGCCGATGAGCCGCGGGCGTACCCGCTTCCAAGGCCGCGTGCGCGGGAGCTGATGATGCGTCCATTTCCTCTTGGTGAAGACACCGACGCCCTGCGCGAAGCCGTTGCGCGGTTTGCCGATGCCGAAATCACCCCGCGTGCGGCCAAGGCCGATGAAGACAACTGGTTCCCGCAGGAACTGTGGCCGAAATTGGGCGAAATGGGCCTGCTGGGGATGACCATCCCGGCCGAATTCGGCGGCAGCGGGATGGGCTATCTGGCGCATCTGGTGGCGATGGAAGAAATCAGCCGCGCTTCGGGTGCGATTGGCCTGTCCTACGGCGCGCATTCCAACCTGTGCGTGAATAACCTGTACGCCAACGGCACGGCCGCGCAGCGCGCCAGGTACCTGCCCAAACTGTGCAGCGGCGAACACGTTGGCGCACTGGCAATGAGCGAACCGGGTGCCGGTTCCGACGTGGTCGGCTCGATGGCCTGCCGCGCCGAACTCAAGGGCGATGTGTGGGTGGCCAACGGCAACAAGATGTGGATCACCAACGGCCCCGAAGCCAACGTGCTCATCGTCTACATGCGCACCGCCAGCCGCGAGCTGGGCAGCAAATGCATGACCGCCTTCATCGTCGAAAAAGGCATGCCGGGGTTTTCCACCGCGCAAAAACTCGACAAGCTGGGCATGCGTGGTTCCAACACCTGCGAGCTGGTGTTCGAGAACTGCGAAATTCCGCAGGAAAACGTGCTGGGCGAGCTCAACAACGGCGTCAAGGTGTTGATGAGCGGCCTGAACACCGAGCGTCTGGTGCTGTCCGGTGGCCCGATCGGGCTGATGCAGGCGGCACTGGATATCGCCCTGCCCTACGTGCGCGAACGCCGCCAGTTCGGCCAGGCCATCGGCACGTTCGAATTGATGCAGGCCAAGATTGCGGACATGTACACCGCGCTGCAATCCTCGCGCGCATTCGCCTATCAAGTGGCCCGTGACTACGACGCCGGCCACAAGAGCCGCATCGATGCTGCCGCCTGCCTGCTGCATGCCTCCGAAGCCGCAGTGCAGGTGGCGCTGGAAGCGATCCAGTCGCTGGGTGGCAACGGCTACATCAACGAATTTGCGACCGGCCGCATCCTGCGCGATGCCAAGCTGTATGCCATTGGCGCCGGCACCAATGAAATCCGCCGCATGCTGATCGGCCGCGAATTGTTTGCGGGGAATCACTAGACCCCCTTACATGCCGGCAACAGGACGCATAGACTGGCCGCAGGGGGCCAGTCGTGGAAGACACTCTGTTCGAACCAATCCATTCGTCTGCTGCAACACCGTGGAAGGTGTTGATCGCCGATGACGAACCAGAAGTGCATGAGGTCACTCGCCTTGTGCTGGGTGGCTTTCGTTTCGAAGACCGTCCGTTGTCTTTCCTGTCTGCGTACAGTGCGGCAGAGGCATTCGAACTGATTCGGGCGCAGCCGGATATCGCGGTGTTGCTGCTTGATGTGGTGATGGAAACCGAACACGCCGGGCTAGAAATCGTGCGGCGAATTCGCCAGGAGCTGGGCAACCACCGGGTGCGTATCGTGTTGCGCACGGGGCAACCAGGCCAGGCACCCGAGCAACATGTCATCAGTTCGTATGACATCAATGACTACAAGGAAAAGACCGAGCTGACCGCCGGGCGCTTTCAGACCACATTGTTCGTGGCCTTGCGCGGCTATCGTGACCTGATGACGATCGAGACCAGCAAGCAAGGGCTGGAGCAGGTGATCGACGCCAGTGCCGAAATTTTTTCCCAACGCGAAGACAGCAGCTTTGCCGCCAAGGTTCTCAAGCATCTGGCGCGCCTGTCGCAAGCCGATGGCATTACCTTGTTATGCCGCGTTGAGGATGCCGATACCGACCAGCAGCGCTACCCGATTGCGCTGAGTACCGCCCCGCATGCGGATCTGGTTGGTCGCGAAGCCGATCAGGTGTTGCCTGAGGACCACATGGCGTCGTTGCGTAGCGCATTGCACAACCGCAGCCATGTATTTGGCAGCGACCACTATGTGCTGCACTTCATCGACAGCAATGAGCACGCGAGCCTGCTCTACATCGGCGAAGGCGGTGTGATCGGAGAGGTTGAGCGCAAATTGCTGGAGGTATTTTCCACCAATGTTTCAATTGCCTACAAGAATCTGCATCTGAATCAGGATCTGGTGGACAGCCAGTTGGAAATGATCTGGTTGCTGGCCGGGGCCGCTGAAACCCGCTCGCGTGAAACCGCCAACCATGTGCTGCGGGTCGGTCTGTTGGCCGAGTTGCTGGGGCGCGCCGCCGGCCTGGATGTCAAGGCCGCTGAAAATCTGCGCTTGGCCGCACCACTGCACGATATCGGCAAAATCGGCATTCCCGACGCCATCCTGAATAAGCCAGGAAGTCACAGTCCGGAAGAAACCGTGATCATGCGCTCGCACGCACAACTGGGTGCGCAGATGCTGGGTAATTCCAAGCGTCCCCTGTTGCAGCTGGCCTCGCGTATCTGCCTTGAACACCATGAAAATTGGGACGGCAGCGGCTATCCCAATGGCCTGCAAGGCGAAGCCATCAGCCTTGAGGGACGAATTGTCGCGTTGGCTGATGTGTTTGACGCGCTGGGGAGTGATCGCGTGTACAAAGCGCCGTGGCCACGTGAGCGCATCCGTAAATTCTTGATCGAACAAACCAGCCGCAAGTTCGATCCGCACCTGATCGATTTGCTGTTTGCCCGCTGGGACGATGCCGAAGCCTTGCGCAAGCAATACCCCGACACCTGAGGTCGAGGCACGACGCCATCACGCGCACGCACAGCTATCGATGCGGGAAGTGCAACGTGAATTGGGTACCTTTGCCAACCTCCGACTCGCACTCGATGCTTCCTTCCAGGGTTTGCACCACGAGCTTGTAAACGATGTGCATGCCCAAGCCAGAGCCGCCTTGCCCGCGCCGCGTGGTAAAGAACGGGTCATAGATGCGCCGCCGCACGGACTCTTCCATGCCTACGCCGTTATCGCTGTAGTGCAACACCCAACCATCACCTTCCGCAGCGGCAGCAATCTGCATGCACCCGTGGGCAATCCCGGCAAATGCATGGGTCAAAGAATTGGTGACCAGATTGACCACGATCTGGTAAATCGCCCCGGGCTGGGTGTACACCGCCAGTCCCGCAGGGATATCGATCTTGAGCTCGTGCGGGCTGCGCTTGAGTACCGGTTGCAGCGAGACCAGGATCTCATCCATGTATGCAGCGAGCTGAATCATGCGCGGTGCTTCGCTGGTTTGATCCACTGCCACTTGTTTGAAACTGCGAATCATTTTGTCCGCACGTTGCAAATTGCGTAACACCATGCCGCTGGCATCACTCACGGTTTGGCTGAACGCGGAGACCTGCTGGCTACTGACCGCACCAGCCGTCATTGCTGCACGAAACTGTTGCGCCTGCTGCTCCAGATGTGATGCGGCAGTCACCCCCACCCCCAGCGGGGTATTGACCTCATGCGCGATGCCGGCGACCAAGCCGCCCAAAGCCGCCAACTTTTCCGATTCCACCAATTGATGCTGGGTCATTCGCAATTGATCGATGGTGCTGCTCAACTCGTGATTGAGCAAGGTCAAGTCGGAAGTGCGCTGATCAACCCGTTGTTCGAGTTCCTGATTGACCCGCTCCATTGCAGACTCGTGTTCACGCAGCTCCGAGACGTCCACGGTAACGCCAGCCATGCGCATGGGGCGACCGGCCGCATCGTATTCCACCAACCGCCCGCGCGAACGCAACCATCGCCAATGATCGTGCACATCCAGCATGCGGTACGTGTTATCGAAGTCTGACGCACTGCCGTTGATATGTCGCGCCAGTGCTGCGGTCAACTCGGCCTGATCCTGTGGATGCACTGCGGCGACCAGGTCGGAAAAACTCAATTGCGCGCTGTCACCAAACCCCTTGATATTCGGCATGGGGTTGATCCGAACCAAGCGCCCGGTGACCAAGTTGGCATCCCAGAATTCATCCCCGGTTCCCCATAACGCCAGTTTCAGGCGCTCCTCACTTTCAGCAAGCACCGCCTGCGTGTTTGCACGCTCGATAAACAGCTTGCGGCGGTTCCAGCCCCATAGCCCGAACGGCAGCAGCAACAGGAGCGCCGCACCCAGCCGCGCCCATAAGGTTTGCCACCAGAGTGCCGCCAAATGCACATCCACGACGCGTTCGGGGCCGTAACTTTCGCCGGGAAACCGGGCTCGCAACCGCAGCCGATAATCGCCTGGCGACAAATGCGGATAGCCGGCATTGCGCTGGTTGGCATCCGCCGCAATCCAATCACTGTCCAGCGGTTCCAGACGATAGCTGTACTCCACCAATTCCGGATCCGAATAGGTCAATGCCGAAAAGCTGAAACCAAATCCCCCGGATCCCGCACGCAACCACAAACTATCCGGCTGCTCGCCTGACCCTTTGCGGTAACGCCATTCCGTAACTTTCGCATTCGAGCTTTGATAAGCGCGCACATCAGTCAACATCGGACGGTGGATGGCATCGCTGGAAAACACCGCATTGGGATTGAAAATGGTCAACCCACGCAGCCCACCAAAGGCGATGCGGCCATCCGGCATGGCCGCGCCAGATTCAACAAAGTAACCTTCGCCTTGCGCGCCTGCGCGCGAACTGAAGTTCTGGATGAACCCGCTTGCTGGATCCAGCCGGCTGATGCCTAGCGTGGTGGATACCCAGATATCACCACGCGCATCTTCGAAAATCCTGCCGATGGCCTCTGCTGCCAGCCCCTGTTTGCGGGTGTAGGTCTGCAAGCGGAAACGCCCCCCTTGCACCGGTGTAAGCCGCGCCAAGCCGCCGCCTTGGGTGCCCACCCACAGTTCGCCATTGCGCGATTGGGTGATCATGGTGATTGCACGCGGCAAATTGGCCGTCGGTGTCAACAACACATCGGCCAATGGAGTCGTGCGCCCGGTCACGCGATCAAGAATCGAAAGCCCGCCCGGTCGCGCACCCACCCACAAGCGCCCGGCACGATCCTCGAACACCACACCAATCGTCTGCCCGGGCAGACTGCCGCGCGCGGTGGCATCGGAAGTGAAATGTCGAAAGCGATCGCAGCCGCGGCATAAGGCATCCAATCCTTTGTCTTCGTAGCCAACCCACAAGGTTCCGGTGCGATCCACATACATCGTCAGGACGTTGCCAGCAGCTGGACTGGCCGCATCACCAGGGCGCGGCGGCAACAGTTCAAACTTGCTCGCACCCGGTCGGCGATGCGCTAGCCCCGCATCCATAAAGCCGACCCACAGCCCGCCATCCAAATCCCGGGCAAGTGCCTGAATCCGGTCGCTGGGCAGTTGCAGCGGACCTTTGCCAGCGGTGTAAAAACGCTCCAGGACGCCGCGATCAGGTGAAAAATGAATCAGACCACCGCCACCGAGGATACCCAACCACAGGCTGCCATCCGGATTTGACAGCACGGTACGCACGCCATTGCCGGGCAAACCACGTGGATCCTGCTGATCGCTGCGAAATTCGCGGAAAGTATCGGAACCTGGCAGGTACACATGTGCGCCGCCCAACCAAGTGCCGATCCAGATCAAACCATCGCGGTCCTGCAACAGTGCATGCACGCGTCCGGAGACCAAGCCATCACTTCGGTTTTCATTTCCCAGCCAACGATGTGCTGCTGCGCCCTCCGCATCAATACGCGACAGCCCGTTGTAAGTGCCAATCCAGACACGCCCGCGCGCATCCACCAGCAGTGAGCGAACATCGTCTGCAGCAACACCATCCGCAAACGATACTTGGCGCAACACATTGCCATCGCTTGTGAGCTCGAATGCTCCCTGGCTCGCGGTCCCCACCCACAAGTTGCCATGCACGTCTTCGCGGGCCAACGCTTGCACGTCGGCAGTGCCCGCAGGTAGCGCCTGAGCGGCCCAAGCCTGAATGCGTTGCTGTGAATGGATCCAGCGCAGCAGCCCTTGCGATGTTCCAATCAATACATCGCCATCGGGTAATGCCAATAGCGTTCGCACCTGCGATTGGGTGGGCAGCACAATCGTGGTGAACCGTTCATCCCTGGGGTTCAGCCGTTGCAAATGGCCATGCCCACTGGCCACCCACAACTCGCCATCGGGCATCGCCAGGATGGCATTTACAGGGGTTGCTGCTACAGCATCGGACCGGTTGAGTGCGACAGGGAAGTTATGAAATGCCTGTTGCTCCGGATCGTACCGACCCAAGCCTCCAGACTGCGTACCGACCCACAGCCGGCCGGCTTTGTCGGCTGCCAATGCCGTCACATGGTTATCAGAGAGACTGGCCTTGTCAGCGGCATCATGTCGAAATACGTGAAACGTATAGCCGTCGTAGCGGTTCAACCCATCCTGGGTACCGATCCACAACATGCCATCGCCATCCTGCGCCAGCGCACGTGCGGTGGACTGCGACAAGCCCTGCTCCACGCCCAGATGTTGCAGGCGCAGATCGATTTCACCTGGTACTTGGGCGGACACCCCATTGACCCATCCGCCAAGCAGCAATAGCACGCACAGCAACACTCGCTTCATCGCATCAGCCCCCTGCCATGCGCAATGCTCTCCGAACGTCACTTCGGCCACAACGGCTTCAACGCGTCTATGCTAGTAACGGTAACTCGCCCACAGCGATGCCATCTGGTCAGCCCCCGACGCGCTACTGCGCTGGCTGAGATCGAAGCGCAGTAGTGCATTACGCCCAAACAGCGCCGATAGCCCCAGCCCAATCTGCTGCCCACGCAACGCCAACGGCATGCCTTGCAAAGGCGACCATTGGTTCAGGCCCACATAACTGGCTGCAAACAGCATGCCCTGTGTGGCCAGCGTGTGTTGCCACTCCGCACGCGCATCGGCGCGCAACTGCACATCGCCAATGCGCCAGTCGCGCTCAGCGCGCAGCCCCGCCATGGCTTGCCAGCGGCTGGCATCCCAGGCATTGGCGCGCAGGCCAAAGCCGCTGCTGCCGCCTTCATCAAACCCGGCGTTGGACAGCCGCACATACTGCGAGCCCAGATAGGGCGTCAGGCGCAGTCCGTGCGCTTCGAAGCTGCGCCCGAGTTCGGCGTAGGCCCCCTGATAGTTGCCGGAAAGCTGTGTGGCCACGGCATCCTGCAAGTCGCCCAACAACAGATTGCGCTGCATCTGCCGCTGCACATTGCCACTGACCATCTGCACCTGCGCCTGCCACGGGCCGCGCCAACCAGCGGCATAGACTTGCAACTCACGCTGATGACCCCGGCTGCGATCGCCCAATGCACCCAGCCAGCTGCTTTGCTCAAGCTTGTTCATGGCGATGCCCAGCACCGCATTGGAACCGATGCGCCAATCATTGCCGATCATCTCGCCACGGCTATCCAGCCCCACGCCGTCAAACCCCGCCTGTGCCAATTGCCCACTGCTGGCCAGATTGCGATACCAACCGCCCATTTGTGCCGGCGCTTGCGTCAAGCTGTCGATCCGCTGGCCCAGCGCACGCCGGCCGGCATCAATACCGTCAAGGGTCAACGTGGTGGAAGCCCCATACATTTCGCCGGACAAACTGCGCAGCGACAGATCGGCATTGGCCTTGCTGGTCGATTGCTGCAACGCACCGGCTGCGTTGATGAAACTGGCACCAATGCCGCCCGGCGCACCCCCGCCCAGTTGCGCATCGATGGCCTGCATCGCCGACTCCACCCGCACCGCCGACATCACGCTGATGCCGTCCAGCCCCATCCCGGCCACCGCCTTGCTGACATCGATGCGGTTGATGTTGAGGAAGACGTTGTTGGGGTCATAGCCCAGTGCTGCATCCAAAAACACATTCGGCGCGGCCTTGAGCGACGCAAACGTGCCGCTGACACCGCCCCCTGCATTCAACAGGGTCTCCTTGCTGGTGGTGGTATAGCCGGACTTCACACCCAGAATCGACATCGTGCCGTCCAAGGTGGCACTGCCTGTCACCCGCAGCGTGCTGCCCAGCCACACCCCCAGATTGCCGCTGCCGGATTGGATGTAGTTGCCGCTGATGCTGGCCGGCGTGTTGGCACCACTCAGGAAACGGCCACTGTTGTTGACGTTGCCGGCGAACACGCCGCTGCCCCAGACCGTGGCCCCGTTGGCAATGGCCAGATTGGACTTCAGCCCCTTGCGCACATCCAATGCGCCAGCGTTGACTTGGGTAGCACCGGTGAACTTGCCTGCTTCGGTCAGCGTCAAGGTGCCGCTGCCGCCTTTGATCAAGCCGCCGCTGCCGATGATTTCATTGCGCCACACCGAATTTCCCGAGAACGTCACCGTAAAATCGCCCCACGCAAAATTGCTCGGCCCCATCGCGGCCTTGGTCACGTCCAACAACCCCCAACCGAACACCGCATCCACCCCCGGTGCGCCCAAATCCTTGGCCCCACCCAGCAGCGCTTGGCGCACCTGGTCATTGTTGAAATAGGGAAACACCGACCACACCACCGCCGCCGCACCCGACACCAGCGGTGCCGCATACGAGGTGCCGCCACCTTGATACAGCGCGTAACTGGCATCCCCCACTTTCGCCTGCGGGTCGATGAACACCGTATTGCCGGGTGCAACCAGACAATAGTTCATCGCCGTGCCGCATTGCTGCGAATAGGACGTCAGTTGCGTCGGGTTATTGGGGTCCAGCGCGCCCACCGTCAGCCAGCCTTTTTCCAACTGCGCATCAAGGGCCAGCGTGGGCAGGCGTGCGTTGTCGGACGGGTTGCCCGAAAAACGCGGGTCTGCGCCACTGTTGCCGTTGGCAAACACCACGATGCCACCGCGATTGACCACAAAATCCTTCCACGCCGTGGCCAGCTCGGTGGTCAACGCCGGGTCGCTCCAATACAAGCCGCCCCAGGAGTTGTTGATCACCTTGGCGCCGGCATCGGCCAATTCGCCATTGATGCTTTTGAAGAAATCGCCATACCCTTCGCCCGCATGGATTTCATTGCCGGCACCCGACCCATCATCAACCGGGGGTTTATCGCCAATGATTCGTGAGGACACGAGGGTGGCATTTTGCGCAATGCCGCCGCCCCAGTTTCCCGATTCCCCGCCGCTGTAGGTGCCGGTAGTGGGCCGGCCTGCCGCCAACGACGCCACGGTGGTGCCATGCCCCACCACGTCATCCACGCTGGTGTTGTTGGTGTTGGGATCCACGTGGATGAAGCTGGCGCTGACCCGCCCTGCCAATGCCGGATGATTGCGATTGACGCCGGAATCCACGAATCCGATGGTCACGCCTTGCCCCTTCCAGCCGGCACCCAGCGCCCCAGCGGCGTTGGTCAGACTCAGGTGCTTGTTGATCGCAGGATCGGTAAAGGTCACCGGTGCACCCAAGCTGGGCACCGTCGGTGGTGACACCACCAGCGTGGCGTCATTGGCAACCGTGGGGGTAAACCCGGGACCAGTCGGCGTGACCGGGGGCGGGTCCGGGCGCACTGCGCTGCTACCACCTCCGCCGCCACAGGCGGTGAGTGCTAGCGCAATGCAGGCAGGCAACAACGCCAATACACATGACATCGCGGGTGGCCGTCGCGTGGTCTGAATGGATGTGTTCATCAACATGCAAATTCCCCTGCATCGACTTCGCAGCACGGCGAAGCTGGCGAATGATGCCTCCTTGTAAGCCCAGGCGCAGGTTGGCGCAATGGGTTTTGAGTGAATCCAATGCCGCATTGCAGCAAACCGACGCGAATCGCGCCATAATCGGCGCTTCCCCGGCATCGCCGGCCCCACGGATTTTCGGAGCTTCCCATGAGCGACGTCGTCATCGTCGGTGCCAAGCGCACCGCCATCGGTTCTTTTCTTGGCCAATTCACCAGCACCCCCACGCCCGCATTGGGCAGTGCGGCCATCGCCGGCGCATTGGCGCAGGCCGGGCTGGCCGCCGACAAGGTGGACGAAGTCATCATGGGTTGCGTGTTGCCGGCCGGGCTGGGCCAAGCCCCGGCACGTCAGGCCTCGCGCGGCGCCGGCATTTCCGATGCCGCGGGCTGCACTACCATCAACAAGGTCTGCGGCTCGGGCATGAAAGCGGTGATGCTGGCCCACGACATCATCAAGGCCGGCTCCGCGCAGGCGGTGGTGGCGGGCGGCATGGAATCGATGACCAATGCCCCGCACCTGCTCAACAACTCGCGCACCGGCATTCGCTACGGCAGCGCCGAAATGCTGGACCACATGGCTTGGGATGGCCTGACCAACCCCTACGACGGCAAGGCGATGGGGGTGTTTGGCGATGCCGCCTGCGCCAAGTACGGCTTTGATCGCGCCACCGTGGATGCGTTTTCCGCCGAAAGTGCACGCCGCGCCCAAGCCGCGCAGGCCGCCGGCGCCTTCGATGCCGAAATCACCCCGGTGACGGTCAAGACCCGCAAGGGCGAAGCGGTCATCGCGAAAGACGAGGAGCCCGGCAAGATCGACCTCAACAAGATTCCCGAACTGCGTGCGGCGTTCGGCAAGGACGGCGTGCTGACGGCCGCATCGTCTTCCAAGATTTCCGACGGTGCCGCCGCGCTGGTGGTGATGTCGGCAGAGGCCGCTGCCGCCGCAGGTGCCACACCGCTGGCGCGCATCAAAGCCCATGCCACCCACGCGCAGGCCCCGGAGTGGTTCACCACCGCGCCGGTGGCCGCGGTGCAAAACGTGCTGACCAAGGCCGGCTGGAGCGTGGCCGACGTGGATTTGTTCGAAATCAACGAAGCCTTCGCCTGCGTGGCGATGGCGCCGATGAGCGACCTCGGTATTCCGCACGACAAGCTGAATGTGAACGGTGGTGCGCTGGCGTTGGGCCACCCGATCGGCTGCAGCGGTGCACGCCTGCTGGTCACCCTGATCCACGCGCTACAGGCGCGCGGAGGCAAGCGTGGCGTGGCTTCGCTGTGCATTGGTGGTGGCGAAGCGACCGCCATGGCGATCGAATTGGCATGACTCCATGCAACGCCGGATTGAAAAAAAACCGGCCAACCGCTTGACACGCGACACAAGCGCGTCATCATGTTAGGGCACGCGTTTCGTGTGTGCTCAGAATTAACGACGAGGAAACAGAAATTATGTCGATCAACAAAATCCTGCTGGCAATGGCGTTGGGCCTGGCCCTGACCGCCTGCAGCAAGTCCGAGCCGGCTGCTGATGCCGCTGCTGCCGCTCCGGCTGCCGATGCCCAGGCCGCTGCCGACACTGCCGCCACCCAAGCTGCCGCAGCGCCTGCTGCTGACGCCACCGCGGAAGCACCGGCCGATGCCGCTGCTGCCCCGGCTGCCGATGCCAATGCCGCTCCGGTAGACGCCGCCGCCACCCCGGCGGATGCACAGAAAGCAGCCGACGCTGCTGAATCGGCGGCCACCTCGGCCGAAGCGAAGAAGTAATCGGACTGGCGGAGACTTAGCCAAATCGATTATTCTCAAAGAACTCGGAAAAGCTGTCGGTACGCCGACGGCTTTTTCGTGCCCCGGGCAACCGGGAACGTCGAAAGTCAGTGAAACGACCCCCGGCCCTGGCCGATTTGCCAAGTGCACCGGCGTTGCCTGATTTACCAACCTCAGCTTTTCAGTCAACCCTTTTGGAGATTCAAATGAACAAGAAGCTTTTCGTGTTGCTCGCCGCTGGCGTCCTGGCCCTGTCGGCTTGCAAGAAGGAAGAAGCTGCTCCGGCCGCTGACGCCGCCCCGGCTGCTGACGCTGCTGCTGCTCCGGCTGACGCCGCTGCTGCTGCCCCGGCTGCTGACGCTGCTGCTGCTCCGGCTGCTGACGCTGCCGCTGCTCCGGCTGCCGACGCTGCTGCCCCGGCCGCTGCTCCGGCTGACGCCGCTGCCGCTCCGGCTGCCGACGCTGCTGCTCCGGCTGCCGACGCTGCTGCTCCGGCTGCCGACGCTGCGAAGAAGTAATTCTTCCGCGTTTTGCTGAACAACAAGGCCCGCTTCGGCGGGCCTTGCTGCATTCAGGGATTCGGGAAATTGTTTTGGCTCTGGCAAATTGCTGAAGCAACGCGTGAACAACCGCATACGCATCACACCGAACGTCGCCCCAGCAACTGTTGCAAGATCTTCGGCACACCGGCCATCGCCGCCGCGACGTTGTCCAACACGTCCTGCAGGGTAATCACTTCATCTGCATCCGGGCCTGCACCCGCCGCCCAATTGGCCACAATTGCCAGACAGGCGTACTCCAGCCCCAGCTCCCGTGCCAACCCGGCCTCCGGCATGCCGGTCATGCCCACAAGATCGCAACCATCGCGTCGCATGCGCGCAATTTCAGCCTTGGTTTCCAGCCGTGGCCCCTGCGTAGCCCCGTAGCAGCCGCCCTCCACGAGTGCCACGTTTGCTTGGCCTGCTGCCTGCAACAGCGCTTGCCGCAGCGAAGTGGTGTACGGCTCGCCGAAGTCCACATGCAGCACATCGCTGCCGGGTTCTTCGCAGAGCGTCGAAATACGGCCCCAGGTGTAATCAATCAACTGATCCGGGCAAGCCAACACGCGCGGCCCATAGTGCTCGGTGATACCGCCTACGGTATTGAGCGCCAGCACACGCTGCGCGCCAATGGTTTTGAGCGCGGCCAGATTGGCGCGATAGTTGATCTTGTGCGGCGGCAGCGAATGCCCTTCGCCATGCCGCGCCAGAAACGCGGCGCGCTTGCCGGCATAGGTGCCCACCCGGATCGGGCCGGACGGCACGCCGTAGGCCGTGTCAGGCTGAAATGTCTCCACATCGGCCAATTCGCCCAATGCATACACGCCGGTGCCGCCGATGACGGCAAGGTCAATGGTCATCACTTAATCCCCCAGCGCATAAATCGCCGGCAGATTGCGGCCCTGCTCGTGGTAATCCATGCCATAGCCGAACACATAAGCATCCGGCACCTGGACCCCGATATGGTCAGCGACGATGCCTTCCACGCAACGGTCATGCAATTTTTCTGCCAATACTGCTGTGCGTACTTCGGTTGCGCCCTGATCTTCACACCAGTGCTTGACCGCCAGCAGGGTATGCCCCTCATCGAGGATATCATCGGCCAGCAATACCTTGCGGCCATGCAGCGGGGTGGCCGGACGATGCAACCAGGCCAGCCCGGAGCCGCTGGTCTGACCGCGATAGCGGGTGGCATGCAGATAATCGAATTCCAAATCCAACCCGCGCTCGCCCAACGCAAATGCCAATTGCGCGGCAAACGGCAAACCGCCGTTCATCACCGTCAAAAAGACCGGCACCTCGCCTTCGGCATACGCTTGCACGATGTCCTCGGCGATGCGCTCGATGGCAGCCTCCAGAGTGGCGCGATCAAACAACACCTGCGCCGACGCCAAGGCATCGGCAAGCTTGGGGACGCTCATGCCACATCTCCGATTGAAATTGCAGCTGAAAGCACATCGGTGTTCAGCTCCGGTGCGCGCAACCGCTCCAGCTTGGCTTGTATGTTTGCCCGCCGCGTGTCGGCCAACAGACCATCCCACGCCATCGGGCCACGCCCGATCAGATTGATCAGTGCCATGGTGTTGAGCGTACGCCCCTCGATCGCGCGCAGTGCTTCGTCCACCTGCTGCGGATGGCAGACCAGCACCACATCGCAGCCGGCATCCAGATGGGCGTCGATCCGCGCTTTGACGCCGCCCACCGAATGCGCCGCGGCCATGCCGATATCATCGGAAAACACCACACCACGAAACCCCATCTGCGTGCGCAGGATGTCGCCGATCCAATGCGCCGAATACCCGGCCGGCTCAGGTGCAATCCCGGGATAAGTGACATGCGCCATCATCACCGCATCGGCCCCAGCCGCAATTCCGGCAGCAAATGGCAGCAGGTCTTGTTCGCGCATCTCATCCAGGCTGCGGGGGTCAACAGCGGCAGCGTGGTGGGTGTCTTCCAGCACCGAGCCGTGGCCCGGAAAATGTTTGAGCGTTGCCGCCATGCCGGCCTCGTGCATGCCCTCGACATACGCACGGGTAAACGCTGCGACCACCTGCGGAGATTCTGCAAACGCGCGATCCCCAATCGCACGGTTGCCGCGCGCCAAGTCCACCACCGGTGCAAAACTCATGTCCACGCCGCTGGCGCGCACTTCGCTGGCCATCAGCCACGCGTGCTCATGCGCCAGTGCGAGTGCTGCGTCGGCATCGGTTTGGTAGAGGGCTTCAAACCCCTGCAAAGCGGGCAGCTTGCTGTACCCTTCGCGAAAACGCTGCACACGGCCGCCTTCCTGATCCACGCAGATCAACTGGGGGCGCGGCGCAGCCTCACGAATGGCTTGGCACAACTCGCGCACCTGTGCCTGCGATGCAAAATTCCGACCGAACAACACCACGCCTGCGCAGGCATCGTGCTGTAGCCAGGCGCGCTCACGCGCGGTCAGTTCGTGCCCGGAAACGCCAATCTGCAGCATCTAGTGTCCTTGGTTGAGATCGCGTGCCTGCTGCTCGTCTTCGCACCATTGCGAATACGGGCGCGAGGCCAGCGCAAGATTGTAATAGCGCGGCGCATGGGTGGCCTCCACGCCTGCCCAGCCGGGTTTGGCGAAGACTTCATGCTCGCTGCCCAGTTCGATTTCGGCCACCACCAGCCCGGCGTTGTCGCCAAGGAATTCGTCCACTTCCCACAGATGCCCCAGATGCTCGACATAGTGGCGGGTCTTTTCGATTTTTCCGCCCACGCACAGTGCCAACAATGCGTGCGCGTCTGTCACTGGAATCGGGTATTCAAATTCCTGCCGGCGTGTGCCGAGTTCGCGCGATTTGATATTGAGAAACGCTGCATCGCCCTCGATACGCACCCGCACCGAAGCTTGCATCGCGCCACTGTCGACCATGCCGATGTCGTTGAGATAGCCCTGCGCCATCGCCACTGCCTTGTGCGCAGCAGCGCGCCATGCATCACTGTCCGGCAAGAATTTGCGTTCGATTTCGATGGCCATGCTCAACCTTTCCTGGGCGGCTCAAACACCGCAATCGACTCCACATGCGCAGTGTGCGGGAACATGTCCATCACCCCCGCGTCGCGCAGCGTCCAGCCGGCTTCATTCACCAGGTAGCCGGCATCGCGCGCCAATGAACCGGGGTGGCAGCTGACATACACGATGCGCTTGAGCCCTTTCAGCGGCAATTGCTTGAGCACTTCCAGCGCACCGGCGCGGGCCGGATCCAGCAGCAGTTTGTCGAAGCTCTGCTTCAGCCACGCCTGCCCGGCCAAATCCTGCGCCAGATCGGCGGCATGAAACTGCACATTACTCAGCCCATTGTGCTGCGCATTTGCGCGTGCGCGCGCCACCAGGCCGGCATCGCCTTCCACGCCCACCACGCTGCCCTCGCCCGCCACCCGCGCCAGTGGCAGGGTGAAATTGCCCAGCCCGCAGAACAGATCCAGCACGCGCTCACCCGGCTGCACATCAAGCAAGTCCAGCGCACGCGCAATCATCGCCTGATTGAGTTTGGCGTTGACCTGGATGAAATCCAGCGGGCGGAAATCGAGCTCGATCTGCCACTGCGGCAACTGGAACGACAGCTGCGGCGCTTGCCCATTGAGCGGATGCACCGAATCCAGCCCACCCGGTTGCAGGAAGATGTCGAAATCATGTGCCTGCGCAAACGCGGCCAAGGCCTGCTTGTCGTTGTCCGACAACGCTTGCAGATGACGAAACACCAATACGGTGGCGGCATCACCCGCGATGAATTCAATCTGCGGGATGTCGCGGCGGCCATCCATGCCATCCACCAACGCGCCCAGCGCATCCAGCTTGAACCCGATCTGCGGCACCAGCGTATGGCACTCGCGCAAATCGGCCACGAAGCGTGGATCGGTTTCGCGGAAGCCCACCAGGGTTTTGTCTTTTTTCTCGACCCGGCGCACCGACAACCGCCCCTTGCGCCGATACCCCCAGCTATCGCCCCGCAGCGGCGGCAACACACGGCCCGGTGTCACATGGCCGATGCGCTGCAAATTCTCCAACAGCACGCGCTGCTTGGCTTCAATCTGCTTGTCTTCGGCCAAATGCTGCAACACGCAGCCGGCGCACACCCCAAAATGCGGGCACCGCGGCTGCACGCGATCGGGTGATGCCGTCAGCACCTCCAGTGTCCTGGCTTCATCAAAATGCTTGGACCGCGCGGTTTGCTGCACGCTGACGGTTTCGCCCGGCAGCGCACCGCTGACAAAGACGGCCTTGCTGGCTTGCGCATGCCCCTCCGGCCAGCGCGCAACGCCGCGGCCATCGTGGATGAGATCGGTAATGTGCAACGTTTGAGGGGTGTGATCGAGACGGGCCACGGTAAAAGCTGCAACGAATGGCCGCCTATTGTCGCAGACCGCAGGCCAGCTCCGTGCATTTGGCCACAACAGGTATCCTTGGCGTTTTGCCGCACCGGATTGCCCCCCATGCCCGCGTTGACCAGCCAACTTGACCCACGCTCGCAAGACTTCCAGGACAACGCCGCCTACCACCGCGCACTGGTGGCCGAACTCGACCGCCGGCTGGCGCGTGCGGCTGCAGGTGGCGGCGAGAAGGCGCGCAGCAAGCACACCGAACGCGGCAAGCTGCTGCCACGCGAACGCATCAACGCCTTGCTGGATCCCGGTTCGCCGTTTCTGGAAATTGCGCCGCTGGCCGCCGAGGGCATGTACGACGATGCCGCGCCCGCCGCCGGCATGGTCTGCGGGATTGGCCGGGTGATGGGTCAGGAAGTCGTCATCGTGGCCAACGACGCCACCGTCAAAGGCGGCACCTATTTCCCGATGACGGTGAAAAAGCATTTGCGCGCGCAGGAAGTGGCACGCGAGAACAACTTGCCCTGCGTGTACCTGGTCGATTCCGGTGGCGCGTTTTTGCCGCTGCAAGACGAGGTGTTTCCCGACAAGGAACACTTCGGTCGCATTTTCTACAACCAAGCGCGTTTGAGCGCGGAAAACATCCCGCAAATTGCCGTCGTGATGGGCAGCTGCACCGCCGGCGGCGCATATGTCCCGGCGATGTGCGATGAATCCATCATCGTCAAGGAACAAGGCACCATTTTCCTCGGCGGCCCGCCGCTGGTGAAGGCGGCGACGGGCGAAGTGGTGGATGCCGAAACGCTCGGCGGCGCCGATGTGCATACCAGCATTTCGGGCGTGGCCGATCACTTCGCCGAAGACGACCGCCACGCGCTGGAAATCGCGCGCGGGGTGGTAGCTTCGCTCAATCGCAAAAAAGTGCTGCCGGTGGCCACCGTGCCGGTGCGTGAGCCGCTGTATGCCAGCGAAGAGCTGTACGGCATCGTGCCGAAAGACCCGCGCCGGCCATTCGACATCCGGGAAGTCATCGCCCGGATTACCGACGGCAGCGAGTTGCAGGAGTTCAAGGCGCGCTACGGCAAAACCCTGATCACCGGCTTTGCCCATCTGCATGGCTACCCGGTGGGCATCATTGCCAACAACGGCATCTTGTTTGCCGAATCCGCGCTCAAGGGCGCGCACTTCATCGAACTGTGCAACCAGCGCGGCATTCCACTGGTGTTTTTGCAAAACATCACCGGTTTCATGGTCGGCAAAAAATACGAACAGGCCGGTATTGCCAAAGATGGCGCAAAGATGGTGACTGCCGTTGCCTGCTCGCACGTGCCGAAATTCACCGTGGTGATCGGCGGCAGTTTTGGTGCCGGCAACTATGCGATGTGCGGCCGTGCCTACGGCGCACGTTTCTTGTGGATGTGGCCGAATGCGCGGATCAGCGTGATGGGCGGCGAACAGGCCGCCAGTGTGCTGGCCACGGTCAAGCGCGACGGCATCGAAGCCAAGGGCGGCGTGTGGACACCGGACGAGGAAGACGCCTTCAAAGCCCCCATTCGCCAGCAGTACGAAGACCAAGGCAACCCGTACTATGCCACTGCACGGCTATGGGATGACGGCATCATCGACCCCGCCGACACCCGCCGCGTACTGGGGCTGGGGTTGTCGGCATCGCTCAATGCACCGATGGAAGCGCGCACGCGGTTTGGCGTATTCAGGATGTAAGTTTTTTCGAAATCAGCAGCTTGTCGCGTAAAGCTGCCGTATTCATGCAGGAAATACTTGCAAAGTGGTGTTAGCCTCGGCAATTCGCCCCCGAGGAGAGCTGTCGCATGGCTATTTGGAAAGACCCCACCCCGGCCCCGAAGGCTGCAGAACCTGTACGTTTCGAGCCACCGGCACCCACTCCGATGCCGGCCGAGCCGGTGGTATCGCAATCCGCACCGATACGCGCCGCCGAAACGACGGCACGCGAATCGGTGATCGCCTCGGATTTGATCATCGAGGGCAAGATTGAAGGCTCCGGCCATGTGCGCATTGCCGGCAAGTTCAAGGGCGACATCAAGGTGCAGGGCAATCTCAGCATTGACCAGGGTGCCAAAGTGTCCGGTGGCGTGTCTGCCAACAAGGTCACATTGGCCGGCGAATTGGACGGCAATATCGCTTCGGCCAAACAGGTCGAATTGCTGCCCAGTGGCGCGATTAACGGCGACCTCAAGGCTGGCAGTTTGACGGTGGCCGCGGGCTCACGCATTCGTGGCCATGTGGAGTGCGGCTGGGGTGATGTCAAACCGGCTGCGAAAATGGAGAGCGGCGACACTGCATGAGCGCCGTTCGCCCGGGTGAGGCCGGCGCCACCCGCGCCTGTCCCCATTGCAAGGCCACCATTTTGGAAAGTTCGGCGGTCTGCCCGGCCTGTCGCGGGCATTTGCGTTTTGATGCCCCGGCCAGCGATGCCGCGCAGCGGTTTGTGCCGCTGCAAGTGGAAGGCACCATCAACGGCAACGACACCGGCAGCTTCGAATACACGATGGTGGTGGTGATCCGCAACGAACGTGGCGAGGAAGTGGGCCGTCACGTTGCCGGCGTCGGTGCCGTGCATCCGGGTGAAGCACGCAGTTTCAGTGTGACCGTGGAAGCCGTGCCGGCCTCCGGCAAGCGGCGGTTGAAGCATTGAGTCAATTCACGCCGCCCATGTCGCAGGGCGGAGCGTACTCCGCTGCAGCCATGGCAGCGCAGCAAACTGCGCTCCAAGGGGACAGCTCAACCGCAGCCGTTGCAACCGCCGCAATCGTTGCCGCCACCCTGCCCCGGCGGTGCGATTTTCCTGGCCAACGCCCGCATCCAGGCAGGGCGACCGGCGCGCAGCAGCGGCAGGGCCACGGCCACCCGCAGCCGACGTGTGGCGTTGGGAAATTGCTTGACCATCACCACCCCTGCGCTCACCAACACGGCCAGCGCCACGATGATGTATTGCAACAGCAGGGATGCCGTCATCAAGCACCTCCCATTGCCACGGCAATTTGATAGGTGATGAACGACGCCAGATAGGCCAAGCCGAATAGATAACCGGCGGCAAATGCGGTCTGCCTCCACGAATGGGTTTCGCGCTTGATCGTGGCCAAGGTGGACACGCATTGCGGTGCATAAATGAACCACACCAGCAGCGACAACGCCGTGGCCAGTGACCATTGCGACTGGATCACCGGGGACAGGGCCTGCAGCGCCGCGTCGTCGCTGCCCGCCGATAGCGCATACACCGTGGCCAGCGAGGACACCACCACTTCGCGTGCGGCCATCCCGGGAATCAGCGCAATGCATATCTGCCAATTGAAGCCAATCGGTGCGAACACCGTGGTCATCAACGCACCAATCCGGCCGGCAAAGCTGTAATCAATTGCCGGCCCGGTCGCCCCAGCCGGCGCACCCGGAAAGCTCAGCAAAAACCACAGCAAAATGGTCATCGCCAAAATGATGCCACCGACCCGCTTGAGGAAGATCATGGCCCGCTCCCACAAGCCAATGGCGACATCGCGCAGATGCGGAACGCGATAGGACGGCAGCTCCATCAGCAGCGGGTGCTCACTCTTGTCGCGCCGCCAGAGTTTCATCGTCCAGGCCACGCCCAACGCACTGATGATGCCGGCGGCGTACAACCCGAACAGCACCAGGCCTTGTTGGTTGAAACCGGCAATGGTTTGCTTCGGCACAAACGCACCGATCAGCAGGGTATAGACCGGCAGCCGCGCCGAGCAGGTCATCAGCGGTGCCACCAGGATGGTGGCGAGGCGGTCACGCGGATCTTGAATCGACCGCGTGGACATGATCCCCGGTACCGCGCAGGCAAAGCTGGACAGTAGCGGAATGAAGCTGCGCCCCGACAAGCCCGCCGCCGCCATGCTGCGATCCAGCAAAAACGCGGCGCGCGGCAGATAACCGGATTCTTCCAGTGCCAGAATGAATGCAAACAACACCAGAATCTGCGGCAGAAAGACAATCACCCCGCCGGTGCCGGCGATGATGCCGTCCACCAACAAACTGCGCAGCGGGCCTTCCGGCATCCATGCGGCAACCGTTGCACCTAACCACGTGGTGGCGACTTCAATCCCATCCATCATCGGTGTGGCCCAGGCATACACCGCCTGGAAAATCAAAAACATCACCACACCCAGCGCCAACAACCCAAACACCGGGTGCAGCAGCCAGCGGTCCAGCGCATCGTCGATTTCGGCGGTGCGGCGCGGCATCGTCACCGCCAACGTCAACAAGCGGCGCGCTTCTTCATGCAAAGCCTCGTCCACGCACGCGGCGTGCATCTCCTGCTCCACCAGGTGCACGCTTTCCAGTTGCTCCAGCAATGCGCGCGCACCGTCGCGGCGCACTGCCACGGTCTCCACGACAGGCACGCCCAATTCACGCTGCAAGGTGGCCACATCAATGCTGATCCCGCGCTTATGGGCGGCATCCATCATGTTCAGCGCCACCACCATCGGCCGCCCCAGCGCGCGCAACTCCAACGCAAAGCGCAAATGCAGGCGCAAGTTGGTCGCATCCACCACACAGACCAACAAATCCGGCGCGGCTTCGCCAGGGTAGAACCCGCGGATCAAATCGCGGGTAACCGCTTCATCCAGACTCGCCGCTTGCAGGCTGTAGGCACCCGGCAAATCCAGTACCGAGTAGCTGCGCCCGGACGGCGCAATCAGCCGGCCTTCCTTGCGCTCAACCGTCACACCGGCGTAATTGGCCACTTTTTGCCGGCTGCCGGTGAGCAGGTTGAACAAGGCGGTTTTGCCGCAATTGGGGTTGCCCACCAATGCAATGCGCGCATGCGGCGCGCTGGCCAGCGTCGCTGCGGGAGTCATGCCGTTGCCGCTCCCGCAGCGCGCAAGCGTACCCGCGCAGCTTCGACCCGGCGCAGTGCAAAGCGGGTAAACCCCACCTGCACCAATAACGGTTCCCCACCCAGCGGGCCGGCAGCGACCACTTCCACCGCCTCCCCACGCACAAACCCCAGTTCGCGCAGACGGCGCGCCACAGGATCATTCGGAGTGCGCTCTTCCACCGTTTCGACAACAGCCGGCTTACGTCGCGGAAGTTCGCTCAACAACATCGGGGGGTACGCCGACAAATGGGAATTGTTCTCAATTCTACCACTGCCGCCTGCCGTTATCATGTGCAGCTACACCATGGATTGGGGAATCCGCGCATGAGTACCGCAATGCAACTGCACCGCGACGGCGGCGTCGCCCGCCTGCGCATGACCCGCGCACAGGTGCATAACGCCTTTGATGATGGCCTGATTGCCGATCTCACCGCCGCACTGGCCCGGATTGCCGACGATGCCCACGTGCGCGTGCTGGTCCTGGAAGCCGAGGGCGCATCGTTTTCCGCGGGTGCGGATTTGAATTGGATGCGCGGCATGGCCGCCGCCAGCGAGGACGCCAATCGCCAGGATTCACTGGCGCTGGCGCAGCTGATGCGCACCTTGGACGAGTTGCCCAAGCCCACCATCGCCCGTGTACAAGGGGCAGCGTTTGGCGGTGGCGTGGGCTTGGTGGCCTGCTGTGATATCGCTATTGGCGTGTCGGATGCCAAATTTGGCCTGACCGAAAGCAAGCTGGGCCTGCTGCCCGCAGTGATTTCGCCGTATGTCATCACTGCCATCGGTGCGCGACAGGCGCGCCGCTATTTCGCCACCGCCGAAATTTTCGATGCCGCGGAAGCCCTGCGCATCGGCCTGCTGCATCAAGTGGTGGCGGCCGATGCGCTGGATGCCGCCGTGCAGCGCCAAATCGATCTGCTGCTCAAAGCCGGCCCGGTGGCTGCCGCCAGCGCCAAGACCTTGATCCGCGAGGTCTGCACCCATCACGACGGCAGCCGCCACGACACCGACAACGCCGCCCTGATCGCCCGCCTGCGGGTCTCGCCCGAAGGCCAGGAAGGCCTGTCTGCCTTTCTCGACAAGCGCAAGCCCAGCTGGGCACAACACCAAGAGAACACACACTGATGTTCCACACCATCCTGATCGCCAATCGTGGCGAAATCGCCTGCCGCGTGATCCGCACCGCACGCAAGTTGGGTATCCGCACCGTGGCGGTGTTTTCCGAAGCCGATGCCGATGCGCAACATGTGCGGTTGGCCGATGAAGCGCATTGCATCGGCGGGCCGCGCCCGCAAGACAGCTATCTGCGCAGCGATGCCATTTTGGACGTGGCGAAAAAAACCGGCGCGCAGGCCATCCATCCCGGTTATGGCTTCCTGTCCGAAAACGCCGAGTTTGCCGATGCCGTGCAAGCGGCCGGTCTTGCGTTCATCGGCCCCTCCGGCAGCTCGATGCGCAAGATGGGCAGCAAGGCCGGGGCCAAGGATTTGATGGCAGCGGCCGGCGTCCCGGTGGTGCCGGGCTATACCGGCGAAGACCAATCCCCCGACCTGCTGCAAGGCGAAGCCGACCGCATTGGCTACCCGCTGATGATCAAGGCCGCGCACGGTGGCGGCGGCAAGGGGATGCGCATCGTGCGCAGCGCCGAAGAATTTTTGCCCAATCTGGAAAGCTGCCAGCGCGAAGCCAAAAACGCCTTCGGTCGTGACCGCGTGTTGCTGGAACGCTATATCGAACATCCGCGGCATATCGAAATCCAGATTTTTGGCGACAGCTTTGGCGCTGCGATTCATTTGGGCGAACGCGAGTGTTCGGCGCAGCGGCGCTACCAAAAAGTATTGGAAGAATCGCCATCGCCGTTCCTCACGCCCGAGCTACGTTCTGCAATGGGTGCTGCCGCCGTGCAAGCCGCGCACGCGATTGATTACGCCAACGCCGGCACGGTGGAATTCATCGTGGGGCAGGACGGCGGTTTCTATTTCATGGAGATCAACACCCGCTTGCAGGTGGAACACCCCGTCACCGAAGAGGTCACCGGGCTGGACTTGGTGGAATGGCAGTTGCGCATTGCCGATGGGCAGGCGCTGCCGCTGGCGCAGGACGCCATCCGCCAGCACGGCCATGCCATTGAAGTGCGGCTGTACGCGGAAGACCCCGATGCCGGCTTCCTGCCCGGCTCTGGCACCTTGCAGACCTTGCGCCTGCCAGCAGCATCGCGCCAGGTGCGCATTGATTCGGGCGTGATCGAAGGCGATGTCGTCACCATTTTCTATGACCCGATGATCGCCAAACTCATTGTTTGGGATGAAGATCGCCCACGCGCCTTGGCGCGTATGCGTGAAGCATTGGCCGCCTGCGAAATTGCCGGGCCAAAATCGAACATCGCCTTTCTCGAACGCCTGATCCGCCACCCGGCGGTGGTGGAAGGCCGCATCGACACCGGCTATTTGGACCGCCATCTGGATGAATTCCTGAGCCCGGCCACGCTGGATCCGGAATTGGTGTTGGCGGCCACGGTGGTGCATCTGTTGACGCAAGAGGACGCCGCCGACTGCAACGCCGCGCGCACGCCAGACCCCACCTCCCCTTGGGCCAGTGTGGACGGTTGGCGGCTGGGCCATGCCAGCAACCGCCGACTGGCCTTCCTGCACGGTGAGCAACGCATCGAACCACTGGCGCAAGGTCACGCCGGCAACTACCGGATCAGTCTGGGCGAACAGACCTTCGGCATCGCGGGTGCGCGCCTGCAAGGCAATGCACTCAGCCTGCGTATCGACGGCCAAATGCGCCATTTCCGCAGCACCACCCACCCCCGCGTGGTGTTGGTGCACGACGGCCGCCAGCGGCTGCGTTTGCAAGTGGAATCCGTGTATCGTCGGCAAGGGGGGGACGCCATAGCGGCCGAACACCGGATTCGCGCACCGATGCCAGGGCGCGTGGTGTTGGTGCAAGCCAAGCCCGGCGATACGGTCAATGCAGGGGATGTGCTGCTGGTGCTGGAAGCGATGAAGATGGAGTTAGCCCTGAAAGCCCCACGCGCCGGCATCGTGGCCGAGCTGCGTGCGCAAGCGGGTGACTTTGTCGAAGCCGACGCCGTGCTGGCCACGCTGGAGCAATAATCCATGGGGATGCCCACAGCTGTTCGCATCGTCGAAGTGGGGCCGCGTGATGGCCTGCAAAATGAAAAAATCGACATCGGCACCGCGCACAAGATCGAACTGATCAACCGCCTCTCGCAAACCGGGCTGCGCAGCATCGAGGCCACCGCCTTCGTCAGCCCCAAATGGGTGCCGCAGATGGCCGATGCCAGTGATGTGATGGCCGGGATCACCCGCGTCGCCGGTATCCGTTATCCGGTCCTGGTGCCCAACGAAGCCGGCTATGCCCGCGCATTGGCTGCCGGTGCCACCGAAGTGGCGGTGTTCACTGCCGCCTCGGAAGCATTCAATCTGAAAAACACCAATGCCGGCATCGACGAGTCCCTGACCCGCTTTGCCCCCATTCTCGAACGCGCCAAGGTCGACGGCATCCAAGTGCGCGGCTATGTCTCCACCGTGCTGGGCTGCCCGTATCAGGGTGACGTGCCACTGCGCGATGTGGTGCGCGTGGCCAAGGCGCTGCACGCGATGGGCTGCTATGAAATCTCACTGGGCGACACCATCGGTATTGGCACGCCGGCCAAGGCGCGGGCGATGCTGAGTGCGGTGGCCAGTGAAGTCCCGATGCCGGCGCTGGCGATCCATTTCCACGACACCTGGGGGCAAGCACTGGCCAATGTGCTGGCCTGTCTGGAATTGGGCGTGGCGGTGGTGGATGCCGCAGTGTCCGGTGCCGGCGGCTGCCCCTATGCCAAGGGCGCCAGCGGCAATGTGGCCAGCGAAGACGTGGTGTACATGCTGCACGGGTTGGGCATCCACACCGGTATCGACCTTCCCAAACTGGCTGAAACCGGCCGTTGGCTGGCCGGTCTGCTGGGCCGCGAAACCGGCAGCAAGGCAGGCAAGGCGATGGCCGCATGAGTGCCGAAGCACCTGTCGAGCTCGATCAGGATGCACTGCGTAGCGCGCTGCAGCACACCCGTGATGCCCTGGCCCGCGAACAGGCCAACTTTCAAGCCTTGTCCGATGAGGTGCAGCGCGACAAGACCTTGTTTCGCCGCGTGCAGGAACTCGCCCTGATTGGTGGCTGGCAGTGGAATCGCGCCAGTGATGCGCTCTATCTCACCAGTGAAGCGCTGCACATCCTGGGCGCGGCTAGCCCGCCCACCACCATGCTGGCCATGCTGGGGTGCCTGCTGCCGGACGACCGACAGCGCCTGCAGACCACTTTGGCAAGCATCTCCGAAGGCACCGGCTTTGATCTGGAATTGCAAGGCGTGCAAGCCGACAGCACGCCGTTTTGGGTCAGCGTGATTGGCGAGCCGGATCCTCAGGACCCTGCCCATGATCGCTTCAGCGGCACCTTGCAAGACATCACCGATCGCAAGCGCGCAGAAGCCGAGCTCCGCCATCAAGCGCGGACCGACGCGCTGACCGGCCTGCTCAATCGCGATGCCATTCTGGATGTTGTTGCCAGCCAACTGCGCAGCGGTGCCGGTGCCCATCTTGCGCTGCTGTACATCGATCTGGATCGCTTCAAAATCGTCAATGACCTGCTTGGCCACGATGCCGGCGACCAATTGCTGGTGGAAGCCGCCCAACGCATTCGCAGTGCAGTGGGTCACGAGGGGCACATCGCCAGATTTGGTGGCGATGAATTTTTGGTCGCCACCCGCACCGACACCGACCAGGATCACCCGGAGCGTTTGGCGCGAGTCATTCAAGGCGCATTCCTGGTGCCGTTCCGCCTGGGCAAGGATGACTTCAGCGTCACCACCAGTATCGGCATCTCGCGAGGCAGCAGCGACGGCAATACATCCAGGCAATTGATCCAGAATGCGGACGTGGCGATGTACGAAAGCAAGCGTCGCCGGCGCAACGGGTTTCATACCTTTTCACCGGCCTTGGCGCAGCGCCAGCAAGAGCGCCTGCAGACCGAAACCCGCCTGCGTCGCGCGGTTGACAACAACGAATTCCATTTGGTGTACCAGCCGCAGGTGGACTTGCGCAGCGGCCGTATTTTTGCCGCCGAAGCGCTGTTGCGTTGGCACAACCCGGAGCTGGGGCCGATGGACCCGGATCGGTTTATTGATCTGGCCGAATCCACCGGCGAAATCGTCCGTATCGGGCGCTGGGTCTTGCAGGAAGCCTGCCATCAGATGCGGCGCTGGAAGGAACAGGAGCTGCCGATCGAGCGCGTCTCGGTCAATGTGTCGTATCGCCAATTCGTGGGTGAAAATCTGGCCGGTAGCGTGCAGCAGATGCTGGAGGAAGCCGCCCTGCCCGGCCATGCGCTGGAACTGGAATTGACCGAACGGGTGTTGGTGGAAGATGCCGCCGACACCAGCGAAGTGTTCGACGACCTGCGCAAATTAGGCGTGCGGCTATCCATCGATGATTTTGGCGAAGGCTATAGCGCGCTGAATTATTTGCGTCGCCTGCCGATCCACGCACTCAAGCTCAGCCACGGGTTTTTGCAGGGCATCCCCGGCAATAAATCCGACGAAGCAATTTGCCAGACCGTGGTCGGTATCGCCCGCAGTCTGGGCTTGGGCATGATTGCCGAAGGCATCGAAACCGAGGCGCAGCGCGACCATCTGCTCCGGCTCGGGGTCACCATTGGGCAAGGCTTCCTGTTCGCACCCGGGCTGCTGCCAGGTGAGTTCGGCAAGCGGCTTGCAACACAAGCTTGAGGTTATGCGATGAGCAATTTCACCATCCGCCCCATCCACCGCGACGACGATGCCGCGATGGCCGCCATCATCCGCAGCGTCATGCCGGAATTTGGCGCTACCGGCAGCGGCTTTGCGATTTCAGACCCGGAAGTGGACTGGATGCAGCGTGCGTACGCACAGCCACGCCATGCCTACTTCGTGCTGGAACGGGACGGCCGCGTGCTGGGTGGTGCCGGCATCGCGCCGCTAACCGGCGGCGATGCCGGTATTTGCGAACTGCGCAAAATGTATTTCCTGCCCGAAGCACGCGGCATCGGCGCGGGAACGGCAATGATGGCCCGCTGCCTTGCCGCCGCCCGCGAAGCCGGCTTTCGCCAGTGCTACCTGGAAACGCTGAACGGCATGGATGCGGCAATGCGCCTGTATGCACGCAGCGGTTTCCAACGCATTGCCGGCCCGCTGGGTGCCACCGGGCATGGCGGCTGCGATAGTTTCTATTTGCTTGATCTGTAGGCGCGCCGCGCCTCAGTGGGAGCGCGCCCTGCGCGCGACAGATGAGAAGCAAACACAACTGTGGGAGCGCGCCCTGCGCGCGATTGCTCGATTTAGTCGCGGCCAAGGGCCGCTCCTGCCGCGCACATCCGCTAAAATCGCGGGTTTCCGCCCGCAGAGATTCCCCATGCAGCTCTCCAACGTCCGTGCCGTGATCACCGGCGGCGTCTCCGGTCTCGGTTTTGCCGTGGCCAAGCACCTGGTTGCCCACGGCGGCAAGGCCGCCCTGTTCGATGTCAATGCGGACAAAGGCGCTGTGGCGGTTGCAGAACTGGGGGCCGGCCATGCCCGCTTCTTCCAGACCGACGTCACCCATGAAGCGCAAGTAGGCGAGAACGTGACCGCCGCCAAAGACTTTCTGGGTGGCTTGAATGCGTGCATCAATTGCGCCGGCATCCTGGGCGCGGGCCGCGTGCTGGGCAAGACCGGCGCGATGCCGCTGTCGCAGTTCCAGACCACGGTGATGGTGAATCTGGTGGGCAGCTTCAACGTGGCCAAGACCTGTGCCGAGCTGATGCAGCACAACGCAGCCGGCAGCGACGGCGAACGCGGCGTGATCGTCAACACCGCCTCGGTGGCCGCGTATGAAGGCCAGATCGGGCAAGCCGCCTACTCGGCGTCAAAAGGCGGCGTGGTGGGCATGACCCTGCCGATGGCGCGCGAACTGGCCCGCTTCGGCATCCGCGTGATGACCGTGGCCCCCGGTGTGTTCTGGACCCCGATGGTCGACGGCATGCCGGACGATGTGCAGAAATCATTGGCGGCCACCATTCCGTTCCCGTCGCGCCTGGGTCAGCCGCAGGAATACGCCGATCTGGTGGCCTACATCCTCACCAACACCTACCTCAACGGCGAAACCATCCGGCTGGATGGCGCAACCCGCCTGGCCTCCAAGTAATTCACGAACGTACCCCACGAGATATTTATGAAAGCTTGCGACATCAAGAAAGGCAACGTCGTCGAATTCAACAACGGCGTGTATCAAATCCGCGATATCGAACGCAGCAGCCCGCAAGGTCGTGGTGGCAATGTGCGCTTTCGTTTCGTGATGTATTCCATCCCCGGCGGCAACAAACTGGATTCCAGTTTTGATGGCGATGACGATTTGCGCGAAGTGGACATGAGCCGCCGCCAATGCACCTATTCGTACAAGGATGGCGATGCCTTCGTGTTCCTTGATGACGAGGACTACACCCCGTACACGCTGGACCCCGATGCGATTGGCGAAGCCGCCGGCTACATCGTGGATGACCTGACCGGCATCTACGTGCAATTGATCGACGATGCACCAGTGGCCATCCAATTGCCGCAGAGCGTGGCGATGGAAGTCATCGAAACCCCGCCGGAACTCAAGGGCGGCACCGCCACCAAGCGTCCGAAGCCGGCCAAGCTGTCCACCGGCATTGAAATCATGGTGCCCGAGTACATCGGCAGCGGTGAAAAAGTGTGGGTCAACACCACCACCGGCGAGTTTGGCGGGCGCGCCGACTGATCCGACCGGTGTCGGGCCCGGCGGGTATTCGCTTCGCGGCTCGAAATACCGCTGCGCGAACACCCGCCGATCCCGCCACCTCCCGCACATGCGCGAAGCCCTTACCCCCAGCGTCCTCACCGCCCACGGCATCCAGCTTGAACCGCTGGCGCTGACGCATGCCGATGGCCTGATCGACGCCAGCCGCGATGGCGCACTGGCCACCCTGAACTTCACCAGCGTGCCCGAAGCCAACCCTGCCGACGTCCGTGCCTATATCGAAGCGGCATTGGCCGGGCAGCACGCCGGCACCATGCTGCCGTTTGCGGTGGTGGACGCCGCTGGCCGGGTACTGGGCAGCACCCGCTATTACGAGATCGACAGCAGCGTGCCCACCTTGGCAATCGGCTACACCTATTACCGCGCCAGCGTGCAGCGCAGCCACGTCAACACCACCTGCAAACGCCTGCTGCTGGGCCACGCCTTCGAAACCTTGGGCATGCGCACGGTGTACTTGCATACCAGCCACGCCAACCTGCGCTCGCAGGCCGCAATCGAGCGTTTGGGCGCGCACAAGGACGGCGTGCTGCGCCAACACAAACGCCACAAGGACGGCAGCCTGCGCGATACCGTCTGCTATTCCATCATCGATGCAGAGTGGCCGGCGATCCGCGAGAAATTGGATGCAAGGCTGGCCCGGTAGGAGCAGCCCCTGGCCGCGACTGTTATTCCAGGTCTGTCGCGCGCAGGGCGCGCTCCCACGCGGCCTTACGGTTCGAACACCTTGCCCGGATTCATGATGCCATTGGGATCCAGCACTGCCTTGATCCCCCGCATCACCGCGATTTCAGCGGCGCTGCGGGTGCAGCCCAGGTAAGGCTTCTTCACCAAGCCAATGCCGTGTTCGGCGGAGATACTGCCGGCGTGCGCTTCCAATACTTGCGCCAATAGTTTTGTCACCCGTTCGCAATCGGCCACGAAGTCGGCTTGCGACATGGCATCGGGCTTCAGGATATTGATGTGCAGGTTGCCATCACCGATATGGCCAAACCACACCACCTCAAACTGCGGGTATTCCTTGCCCAGCAACGCTTGTGTGGCCTGCAAAAATGCCGGCATTGCAGAGATGCGCACTGACACATCGTTTTTGTACGGCACATACCTGGCCAGACTTTCGGTGATGCCCTCGCGCAAACGCCACAACTGCGCCGCTTGGGCATCGCTGGCGCTGATCACGCCATCGCTGACCAAACCCTGCGCCATGCACTGCTCGAATGCCGCCAAGGCGTCGGCCTCGCTGGCTTCGTCACTGGCAAATTCCGTCACAACGTAATACGGATGGGTTTCTGCAAATGGCGGCTGCGCGCCATGCGCAAGGACGTGTTTGAGCGCCACATCGGTCAGAAATTCGAAGGCCTGCAACTGCAAGCGCGCACGGAAGGTGGCAAACACCTGCATCAGCGCATCGAACGAGGGCAGCGCCAGCAACATGACATTGCTGGGCGGCGCCGGGTCGGTGAGTTTGAGCGTGGCTTCCACGATCAAGCCCAGGGTGCCTTCCGAGGCAATCATCAGATGCCGCAAGTCGTACCCACTGGAATTTTTCACCAGCGCACGCCCAAGCTCGACCAGCTCGCCGCTGCCGGTGACCACTTTCAGGCCGGCCACCCACTCGCGCGTGTTGCCATAACGCACCACGCGAATGCCACCGGCATTGGTGGCGATCGTGCCACCGATGCTGCACGAACCGCGTGACGCGAAATCCACCGGGTACTGCAAGCCGTGTTCGCGGGCGGCGTCTTGCGCGGTTTGCAAGGCGACGCCGGCCTGCACCGTGAGCGTGCGATCCACCGCATCGAAGGCCAGCACCTGTGTCATGCGCTGCAGACTCACCACCAGCTCGCCATTGGCTGCCACCGCCCCCCCCGACAGACCGGTGCGACCGCCCGAAGGCACGATGGCCACACCCTGCGCATTGGCCCAGCGCACCACCGCCTGCACCTCATCCACACTGCCTGGCAGGGCAATGGCCAAGGGCGCGGGCGCCCAGCGCCGGGTCCAGTCACGGCCGTAGTGCTCCAGATCGGCCGGATCAGTCAGCAGGCGCAGTGTGGGCAGCGCAGCGTTCAGTGCAGCAAGGCGGGGATCGGTCATGGGCGGTTTTCCTGACGTGCGGATGCAGTGACCAGCATCGCTGGCACAGCCGCCGCGCTGAACAATCATTTGGCATGGGTTGCTCGAAAAATAGCATGTCGCAGTGCAACATTTGCGCTTGATTTGTGGCTATAGTCGGTCTTCACTCCCCGCCCGGAACCCTGCACGCATGGCCAGCAAGAAGACCTCCTTCCCGAAACAGGACATCCGGGTGCTGCTGCTGGAAGGGGTCAGCCAGACTGCGGTGGAGATTTTCCAGGCGGCCGGCTACAGCCAGATCGAATACCACGGCAAGGCGCTGCCGGAAGACGAGTTGAAGGCGCGCATCAGCGAGGCGCATATCGTGGGCCTGCGTTCGCGCACCCAGCTCACCGCCGAGGTATTGGCCGAGGCCAAGCGCTTGCTGGCGGTTGGCTGCTTCTGCATCGGCACCAATCAAGTGGATTTGGAGGCTGCTGAACAGGCCGGTATTCCGGTGTTCAATGCACCCTACTCCAATACCCGCAGCGTGGCCGAATTGGTGGTGGCGCAAGCAGTGCTGCTGGCACGCGGCATCCCGCAAAAAAATGCCGAATGCCATCGCGGCGGGTGGTCGAAAGCCGCCACCGGCAGCCACGAGGTGCGCGGCAAGACCCTTGGCATCGTGGGCTACGGCCATATCGGCACCCAAGTGGGCGTGCTGGCCGAAGCACTGGGCATGCGGGTGATTTTCCACGATATCGACACCAAGCTGGCGCTGGGCAATGCGCAGCCGGCAGCGGGGCTGGAGGATCTGCTGGCACGCGCCGATATTGTCACCCTGCATGTGCCGGAAACGCCGTCCACGCAATGGATGATCGGTGCCGAACAGATTGCGAAAATGAAGCGCGGCGCGCATCTGATCAATGCGGCACGCGGCACGGTGGTGGTGATCGAGGCCTTGGCCGCGGCGCTGCAATCAGGCCAGTTGGGCGGTGCAGCGGTGGATGTGTTCCCGGTCGAACCCAAGGCCAATGGTGATGCATTCCAGTCGCCGTTGCGCGGGTTCGACAACGTGATTCTGACCCCGCATATCGGCGGCAGCACACTGGAGGCGCAGGACAATATCGGCGTGGAAGTGGCAGCCAAACTGGTGCGCTACAGCGATAACGGCAGCACGCTGTCGTCGGTCAATTTCCCCGAAGTGACCCTGCCCGAACACGCCGGCAGCCTGCGTCTGCTGCATATCCATCGCAACGTGCCGGGTGTGTTGTCGAAGATCAACGACATCTTCAGCCGCCACGCCGTCAATATCGACGGCCAGTTCCTGCGCACCGACCCGAAGCTGGGCTATGTGGTGATCGACATCACCGCCGACGAGGCGAAGGCCGGCGTGATCAAGGACGAGCTGGCAGCAATCCCGGGCACGTTGCGGACGCGGGTGTTGTATTGAGTCAGCCCTGCACCAACCACTTTTCCGCCATCCGTCGCACCGACGGGTCGGCGTCTGGGTCAGCGGCCAATTCGGCAATGTCGCGCCATGCCAAATCCAGTGATTCTTCGCTGATGGTGTAGGCCTCATCGGTGCCTGCACGCACCACAAACCGCACGTCGTAATGCCAGTGTTCCGGCACGGTTTTGTGCGCGGGGATGCGGTGGCGATCCAAGTCAAAAATCTCCGGCGCGATCGTCAACCCGGCAAGGCCCGATTCCTCTTCCGCTTCGCGCAGCGCGGCCGCACTCAACTCGCGCTGACCATCGGCGTGTCCCCCCAGCTGCAGCCACAGCCCCAGCTTGCGATGGTGGGTGAGCAGCACGCGCGCGCCGTCTGCGCTGACCAGCCAGCACGAGGCGGTGAAATGCCCCGCCAGACGTTCGCGCTGGAACGGGTTTTGGGCATCGTCCAGCAAGGTGTGGAACAGCGCCACGGTGGCGGCTTCCTGCGGCCAGCGTGCGGCATAGGTGGTCAAGGCGCTGGCAAGTTCGGCGTCCATGCAACACAGGTTTCCGATGACTGAATGCGCCCATTATCGCCTGCCATGACCGCTAGCGCTTGTGCTGAATGGCCATGACCGTATAAGGTCGGCGGCTTGCGGCGAGCAGGGGCTTGCTGCCCATTCACCATCCACCGGGGAG